>Ga0115567_10000069_pt1 | contig 103654 bp, 83 predicted proteins | sample COGITO_mtgs_1204_2_FD_88679 | JGI IMG/M metagenome (GOLD analysis project Ga0115567, IMG submission 88679) | Pelagic marine microbial communities from North Sea - COGITO_mtgs_120412 | ecosystem: Environmental > Aquatic > Marine > Epipelagic | place: Germany:Helgoland, sampling site Kabeltonne...
AGCTCTACAGCGCCTGTTACGTCAGTTGTACGGAAGTAAAACTGTGGACGGTATCCTTTAAAGAAAGGAGTGTGGCGACCACCTTCGTCTTTGCTCAAGATATAAACTTCAGCTTCGAACTTAGTGTGTGGGTTGATTGAACCAGGCTTAGCCAATACTTGACCACGCTCTACGTCTTCACGTTTAGTTCCACGTAAAAGTGCACCAACGTTCTCGCCTGCACGACCTTCGTCAAGCAATTTACGGAACATTTCAACACCCGTACAAGTAGACTTAGTAGTATCTCTGATACCAACGATTTCTACTTCGTCACCCGTCTTAACAATACCGCGTTCAACACGACCTGTTACAACAGTACCACGACCTGAAATTGAGAATACATCTTCAATTGGAAGTAGGAAAGGCTTGTCGATATCACGCTCTGGCTCTGGGATATAAGTATCTAGTGCTTCTGCAAGCTCAAGAATTTTCTTTTCCCATTCAGCATCGCCTTCAAGGGCTTTAAGAGCTGAACCTTGGATAACTGGTAAGTCATCACCAGGGAATTCGTATTCAGTGAGAAGTTCACGTACTTCCATTTCTACCAATTCAAGTAATTCTTCGTCGTCAACCATGTCACATTTGTTCATGAAAACGATCATGTAAGGTACGCCAACCTGACGGCCTAACAAGATGTGCTCACGTGTTTGTGGCATAGGACCATCTGTTGCCGCTACAACCAAAATCGCGCCATCCATTTGAGCAGCACCGGTGATCATGTTTTTAACATAATCGGCGTGACCAGGACAATCTACGTGGGCATAGTGACGAGCAGGTGTGTCGTATTCAACATGAGATGTTGAAATAGTGATACCACGCTCACGCTCTTCTGGAGCGTTATCGATCATATCAAATGCAGATGCAGCACCACCGTATGTTTTTGCTAATACAGTCGTGATTGCAGCTGTTAATGTTGTTTTACCGTGGTCAACGTGGCCGATAGTACCGACGTTTACATGCGGTTTAGTACGTTCAAACTTTGCTTTTGCCATTTTACTGGTTTCCTAAGTTAAAAATCCGACCTCAATTTTGAGTAGCGGATCAGACCTTCATTAAAATTTAAGTTCGCGCGTTAGTAATGGCTTTAGAGACATTATTAGGCGCTTCTGTGTATTTAAAAAATTCCATTGAGTATGACGCTCGCCCTTGAGTTGCACTGCGCAAGTCAGTAGCGTAACCGAACATTTCCGATAACGGTACTTTAGCATGTATAATTTTAATACCTGCCACACCGTCATCCATGCCTTCAATCATACCCCGACGCCTGTTAAGGTCGCCGACTACATCACCCATCCAGTCTTCTGGAGTGGTGACTTCAACTTTCATAGTTGGCTCAAGTAAAACAGGACTTGCTTCAGCAGCCCCCTTCCTGAACCCCATCGACCCAGCGATTTTAAACGCCATTTCTGAAGAGTCAACATCATGATACGAACCATCAAACAAGGTGACTTTTACATCAAGTACCGGGTATCCAGCTACCACACCATTTTGCATCTGTTCTTCAATACCTTTATCAACTGAAGGGATGAATTCTTTGGGAACAGCACCGCCTATAATTTTGTTAATAAATTCGTATCCAGCGCCTTCTTCATTAGGCTCGATAGTTAACCAAACGTGACCAAACTGGCCTTTGCCACCTGTCTGGCGAACAAATTTCCCTTCAACATCGACTTTTTTGCGAATAGTTTCGCGATAGGCAACCTGAGGTTTACCTACATTACACTCAACATTAAACTCACGTTTCATACGGTCAACAATGATATCTAGATGTAATTCACCCATACCAGATATAATGGTTTGACCTGACTCTTCGTCAGTATGCACCTTAAAAGATGGGTCTTCTGCCGCTAGTTTACCTAGGGCGACACCCATTTTCACTTGGTCCGGTTGAGAGCGTGGCTCTACTGCTATAGAAATAACCGGTTCAGGAAATTCCATACGCTCTAGGGTGATGATGTGGTTAGGATCACACAATGTGTCACCCGTAGTTACATCTTTTAGCCCTATTGCGGCGGCAATATCGCCAGCACGTACTTCTTTAAGTTCTTCTCTATCCTTGGCGTGCATTTGCACTATTCGTCCAAAGCGTTCACGTTTTGCCTTTACTGGGTTGTAAAAAGCATCACCTGAATTCACTACACCAGAATAACAACGGAAGAAGGTTAAAGTACCAACAAAGGGATCAGTGGCAATTTTAAATGCCAAAGCAGCAAAAGGTGCAGCATCATCTGCTGGCCGATTGCCTTCTGTTTCGTCTTTGTCGTCTAGTACACCTGTGATTGCCGGTACATCCATAGGTGCTGGTAGATACTCGATGACTGCATCAAGTACCGCCTGTACACCTTTATTTTTGAATGCTGAGCCACAAGTTGCTAACACTATTTCATTCGCCAGTGTGCGTTTACGTAAACCAAACTTAATTTCGTCTTCGGTTAGCTCAATGCCTTCCAAATATTTATCCATTAATTCATCGGTAGCTTCAGCTGCGGCTTCAATTAGCTCAATGCGCAATGCTTGCGCCCTGTCCATTAAATCAGCAGGGATAGCTTCATAAGTGAAGGTCATGCCTTGATCAGAATCATTCCAATTAATGGCTTTCATCTTGATTAGGTCAATGACCCCTTTGAAGGTTTCTTCAGCACCAATATTTAAATGAATAGGTACACAATTAGCACCTAAACGTTTTTCTATTTGGTTTATTACGCGCTCAAAATCTGCACCAGCTCGGTCCATTTTGTTGACAAATACTATGCGTGGAACGCGGTATTTATCAGCTTGACGCCAAACTGTTTCAGACTGAGGTTCTACACCTGACGAACCACAAAACACAACGACTGCACCATCAAGCACGCGCAAAGAACGCTCGACTTCAATAGTGAAGTCCACGTGTCCCGGGGTGTCAATGATGTTAATCCGATGTTGTTCGAATTGTTTGTCCATACCCGACCAAAAACAGGTCGTCGCTGCCGAAGTAATGGTAATGCCGCGTTCTTGCTCTTGTTCCATCCAGTCCATAATGGCTGCGCCATCATGAACTTCACCAATCTTGTGAGACAAGCCAGTATAGAAAAGAACACGCTCAGTGGTCGTGGTTTTACCCGCGTCCACATGGGCGACAATACCAATATTCCGATAACGCTCAAGGGGCGTTTTACGAGCCATAACTTTCTCTTATTACCAACGGTAGTGAGCGAAAGCTTTGTTTGCTTCGGCCATACGGTGAACGTCTTCACGTTTCTTAACCGCAGAACCTTTGTTTTCAGCAGCGTCGAGCATTTCAGCTGCAAGGCGTTGAGCCATTGATTTTTCACCACGTTTACGAGCAGCGTCAACTAACCAACGCATACCTAGAGCATTTCGACGAACAGGACGAACTTCTACTGGAACTTGATAAGTAGAACCACCAACACGACGAGATTTAACCTCGACCGTAGGGCGAATATTGTCGAGTGCGACTTCAAATATCTCTAGATGCGATTTGTCAGCTTTAGCAGCAACAATTTCTAGTGCACCGTAAACGATTTTTTCAGCAGTCGATTTTTTGCCGTCTAACATGACGACATTCATAAATTTAGCAAGTAACTCTGATCCGAACTTAGGATCGGGTAGGATTTTACGTTGACCTACGACTCTTCTTCTTGGCATTTCAAATTCTCCGTAGAATTTTCAGGGTATTCCCAAAACTCAATTAATACTTTAGTTTGGCCTTACTAACGGAGAACCGTTAAGACTTAGGCCTTTTTGCGCCGTATTTAGAACGGCCGGCTCTGCGATCACTTACGCCAGCACAATCTAATGTACCGCGAACAGTGTGATAACGAACACCTGGTAAATCTTTAACACGACCACCACGAATAAGAACAACACTATGCTCTTGTAAGTTGTGACCTTCACCGCCAATGTATGAAGATACTTCAAAACCATTGGTCAAACGAACACGACATACTTTACGTAATGCTGAGTTCGGCTTTTTTGGTGTGGTTGTATATACACGAGTACATACTCCACGGCGTTGTGGGCAGGCTTGCAAAGCCGCGACGTTGCTCTTCGTCGCAGGTTGTTTGCGTGGCTTGCGCACTAACTGGTTAACTGTTGCCATTAACTAGCTCCTGATTAAAATTACGACTGATTGCCCTGTTTTTGGGGCGTAAAACGCGAAAAATCCGCGAGCCCTAATTCATTGACGATAAAGTCATCGAATTTCGGGTCGCGGAAGTCTAATGATCAATCAGTGACCTGTCAAGTAAGACTGCTGCTAAACTGCATTTTATATGGGATCTACCACTATGCTTTAGTCAGCAATCTTAAATATCCAGATCACTTTGCGATCTTATTTTTTACTCGTCGGCAGGCGTATCACTTACTTCAGCATTAAGTGCTTCGGAGAGTGCCAATTCTGCTTCAGATGCAGAAACGGAAGGTTCTTCCCGTTCCTGCATTTCTGCTAGTTTTCTAGCAGTACGTTTTTGGTGATGTGTGAAGCCGGTTCCGGCTGGTATCAAACGTCCAACAATAACGTTTTCTTTCAAGCCACGTAACTCATCTTCTTTACCTTGCACTGCTGCTTCGGTAAGAACACGGGTTGTTTCTTGGAAAGATGCTGCTGAGATAAATGACTCAGTAGACAACGATGCTTTGGTGATACCTAATAACTGTGGAGCGTACTCAGCAGGAATTTTACCCTGTCTTTCCAATTCACGGTTAGCGATTTTCACGTTAGACACTTCAACCTGCTCGCCTTCTAAGAACTTACTGTCACCCGCATAAGTGATCATACACTTACGTAGCATTTGACGAATAACCACTTCGATGTGTTTATCGTTAATTTTTACCCCTTGTAGGCGGTAAACTTCCTGTACTTCATTAACGATATAATTGGAAACTGCGCTGATACCACGTAGACGTAAAATATCATGTGGAGATTCAGCACCGTCGGCAATCACTTCACCTTTCTCAACGTTTTCACCTTCAAACACGTTGAGGTTACGCCATTTAGGGATCATCTCTTCGTAATGATCACCATTTTTAGGCGTAATAGTTAAACGTTTTTTACCTTTAGTCTCTTTACCATAACCAATCATACCTGATACTTCAGCTAGGATGGCAGGCTCTTTAGGTTTACGAGCTTCGAACAAATCAGCTACCCGTGGAAGACCACCGGTAATATCACGAGTCTTCGAGCTTTCTTGTGGAATACGCGCAAGTACATCACCTGGCTTAGATTCCATACCATCAGTTGCCTCGATGGTAGTAAAGCTTGGCAAACGAATCTCTTGTAAACCAAATTCTTCGCTTTCAAGAATAAGCTTAGGCTCTTTAGCATTCGCTTTAGACAAGTCATTTACAACGATACGTGTAAGACCTGTTAAGTCATCTTGCTGCATCTCAGTATTACTATCATCAACGTCAGAGAAGCTAATTTTAGCAGCACGTTCAGTTACGATTGGATGTGAATGTGGGTCCCAGTTAGCGACGACTTCACCAGATGCGACTGTTGCGCCATCATCTACGGTTAAAATCGCACCGTATGGCACTTTATAACGTTCTTTTTCACGACCTTGATCATCAATAATGGTGATTTCAGTTGAACGAGAAACAATCACAACTTTATCGTCAGAGTTACGTACAAATTTAGCGTTATGCAGTTTCATGGTACCAGCAGTTTTCAACTGTACGTTGTTTTCTGCTGATGCTCTTGATGCCGCACCACCGATGTGGAACGTACGCATGGTAAGCTGTGTACCTGGTTCACCGATTGACTGAGCGGCGATAACACCGACAGCTTCACCATGACCAACCATGTGTCCACGAGCCAAATCACGACCGTAACATCTAGCACAAACACCAAAGTCGTTTTCACAAGTGATAACAGAACGTACTTGAATTTGGTCAACAGAGTTAACTTCAAGCAAGTCTACTAAAGCTTCATCTAGCAGAACGTTACGTTCAACTAGAATTTCTTTAGTACCTGGTTTAAATACGTCTTCAGCAACAGTACGACCTAGTACTCGTTCACGAAGTGGTTCAACCACATCGCCACCTTCGATTAGCGGTGTCATTTTAACACCTTCAAAGGTACCACAGTCATCGTTGTTGATAATCAAATCCTGCGCAACATCAACCAATCGACGAGTTAAGTAACCTGAGTTAGCTGTTTTCAATGCCGTATCGGCCAAACCTTTACGTGCTCCGTGAGTAGAGATGAAGTACTGCAGTACGTTCAAACCTTCACGGAAGTTTGCGGTAATAGGTGTTTCGATGATTGAACCATCTGGTTTCGCCATCAGACCACGCATACCAGCTAGCTGACGGATTTGCGCGGGGCTACCACGAGCACCGGATTCGGCCATCATAAATACTGAGTTGAAAGACTTCTGCTCTTCCATTTCACCATCACGATTTTTAACCGTCTCAACCGACAAGTTATCCATCATGGCTTTAGCGACTTTCTCGTTGGCGTTTGACCAGATATCGATAACTTTGTTGTAACGCTCACCCGCAGTAACAAGACCAGATTGGAATTGCTCTTGGATTTCACGTACTTCTGCTTCTGCATCTTCGATGATATCTTTCTTAGCATCAGGAATAACCATGTCATCTATACCAACAGATGCCCCCGCGATCATCGCGTAATGGAAACCGGTATACATGATTTGGTCAGCAGCGATTACAGTATCTTTTAAACCTAAGGTACGGTAACAGGCATTCAACAATTTAGAGATTTGCTTTTTGCCCATCGCTTTGTTGATGATTTCAAAAGGCAAACCTACAGGTAATGCCAATGAGAAAATCGCGCGGCCAACAGTAGTATCAGTCAAGGTAACTGTTTCTACTTTATTGCCTTCTTCATCGACAGAATGTTCAGTGATACGTACCTTAACGCGGGCATGTAATTCAACTGTGTCAGTACGGTAAGCTTTTTCAGCTTCATGAGGACTAGTGAACATCATGCCTTCACCTTTACCATTAACACGATCTCGTGTCATATAGTACAAGCCCATTACCACATCCTGTGAAGGTACGATAATTGGCTCACCATTGGCTGGTGAAAGGATGTTGTTGGTAGACATCATCAATGCGCGAGATTCAAGCTGAGCTTCAATCGTCAACGGAATGTGCACCGCCATTTGGTCACCATCGAAATCGGCGTTGTATGCAGCACACACCAATGGGTGTAACTGAATAGCTTTACCTTCGATTAGGATAGGTTCAAATGCTTGGATACCCAATCTATGCAGTGTAGGTGCACGGTTAAGTAATACCGGATGTTCACGGATCACTTCGTCTAATACATCCCATACTTCTGGATCTTCACGTTCAACTAATTTTTTAGCGGCTTTGATGGTAGTAGCAAGGCCACGACCTTCTAACTTTCCGTAGATAAACGGCTTGAATAACTCAAGTGCCATTTTCTTAGGTAAACCACATTGGTGTAAGCGCAAAGTAGGGCCAACAACAATAACCGAACGACCTGAATAATCGACTCGTTTACCTAGCAAGTTCTGACGGAAACGACCTTGTTTACCTTTGATCATATCGGCCAAAGATTTAAGAGGACGTTTGTTAGAACCAGTTATTGCACGACCACGACGACCATTATCTAGTAAGGCATCAACGGCTTCTTGCAACATACGTTTTTCGTTACGTACAATAATGTCTGGTGCAGCAAGATCTAGAAGACGCTTTAAACGGTTGTTACGGTTGATTACCCGGCGATATAAATCGTTCAAATCAGACGTAGCAAAACGACCACCATCTAGTGGAACCAGTGGACGTAAGTCAGGTGGTAACACAGGTAGTATAGTTAAAATCATCCACTCAGGCTTATTACCTGATAATTGGAAAGACTCTAGCAATTTCAAACGCTTAGTGATTTTTTTACGCTTAGTTTCAGAGTTAATAGAAGGTAACTCTTCACGCATAGAAACAACATCGGCATCAACATCTAGTGCTTTAAGCAATTCATAAACTGCTTCAGCACCCATTTTTGCTTCAAATTCGTCGCCATGTTCTTCAAGTGCATCCAAATATTCTTCTTCGGTTAGAAGTTGGCTGCGCTCAAGCGTAGTCATACCTGGCTCTGACACCACATATGATTCAAAATAAAGTACACGTTCGATATCACGTAAGGTCATGTCTAACATTAAACCAATACGAGATGGTAAAGATTTCAAGAACCAAATATGTGCAACTGGACTAGCCAATTCAATGTGACCCATACGCTCACGACGTACTTTAGTTAAGGTAACTTCTACCCCACATTTTTCACAAATTACACCACGGTGCTTAAGGCGCTTGTATTTACCACACAAACATTCGTAGTCTTTTACCGGACCAAAAATACGTGCACAGAATAAACCGTCACGTTCAGGCTTAAAAGTACGGTAGTTAATTGTTTCTGGCTTCTTAACTTCACCAAATGATCACGAACGGATCATATCCGGCGAGGCTAGACCAATTCGGATATTATCGAATTCTTCGGTCTTATGTTGTTGCTTAAGAAACTTTAATAAATCTTTCACATTTCTCTCCCAGCGGAGTCAATTGCAAAGGTGTAACACTTGCACTGACAAGTGCTACACCATCCTGTCTATACGATCAGCGAGAGCAGCTTACTGCTCTTCTAGTTCGATGTTGATACCTAGTGAACGAATTTCTTTCAACAATACGTTGAAGGATTCCGGCATACCAGGTTCCATACGATGATCACCATCCACAATGTTTTTATACATTTTGGTACGGCCATTCACGTCATCAGACTTAACGGTTAACATTTCTTGCAAGGTGTAGGCAGCACCATAAGCTTCAAGTGCCCATACTTCCATCTCACCAAAACGTTGACCACCGAACTGCGCTTTACCGCCCAAGGGTTGCTGTGTAACCAAGCTGTATGAACCAGTAGAACGAGCGTGCATTTTATCGTCTACTAAATGGTTCAGTTTCAACATGTACATATAACCCACAGTCACAGGACGCTCAAATGCGCGACCAGTACGACCGTCGAACAAAGTAATTTGTCCGCTTTCTGGGATATCTGCCAAGGTCAACATATGCTTGATTTCAGCTTCTGTTGCGCCGTCGAATACTGGTGTTGCCATTGGCACACCTTTACGCAGGTTACCGGCTAAACGTGTTACTTCATCATCGCTGAAGGTACTTAAATCGACTGCCTGATGAGATTTACCGGCGCTGTATACTTCTTGTAAGAAGCTGCGCAATTTGGCCATCTCTTCGTGCTCTTTAAGCATGCGATCAATTTTCACACCGATACCGCTTGCAGCCATACCTAAGTGAGTTTCAAGTACCTGACCAATGTTCATACGCGAAGGTACGCCCAGAGGATTCAGTACGATATCAACAGGTGTACCGTTTTCATCGTAAGGCATGTCTTCAACAGGTTTGATAGTCGAGATAACACCTTTGTTACCGTGACGACCTGCCATTTTATCACCAGGCTGTATGTGACGTTTAACTGCAAGGTAAACCTTAACAATTTTAAGCACACCAGGTGCTAAGTCATCACCCTGAGTGATTTTACGACGTTTAACTTCAAACTTAGTATCAAAGTCAGCTTTAATTTCAACGTGTTGGTCTGCAATTTGATCAAGATCAGATTGTGCATCTTCATCATCAAGCGTTAAGTCAAACCACTTATCTCTAGGCATACTATCAAGTTTTGCTTGATCAACACCCGACTTAAGCAATAAGTTACCTGCACGAGCAAAGATGCCGTCAGCTAAAATATTGAATTCGTCAGATAAGTCTTTTTTCACTTCACGTAATTGCATATCTTCAATTTCGCGAGCGCGCTTGTCTTTTTCGACACCATCACGCGTGAAGACCTGAACGTCGATAACTGTTCCGTGTACGCTGTTAGGCACACGTAAAGAGGTATCTTTAACGTCAGAGGCTTTTTCACCAAATATAGCTCGTAAAAGTTTCTCTTCTGGGGTCAGCTGAGTTTCACCTTTAGGTGTCACTTTACCTACCAGAATATCGCCGCCTTTTACTTCTGCACCGATATAAACCACACCAGACTCATCCAATTTACCAAGAGCAGACTCACCCACATTCGGGATATCAGCACTGATCTCTTCTGGACCAAGCTTGGTATCACGAGCGATACAGCTTAATTCTTGAATGTGAATTGAGGTAAATCTATCTTCCATCGCTACGCGCTCAGAAATCAAGATTGAATCTTCGAAGTTGTAACCGTTCCAAGGCATGAACGCGATACGCATGTTTTGACCTAAGGCCAATTCACCCATATCAGTCGATGGTCCATCGGCCAATACATCACCTGCAACAACTGGTTCGCCAACATTACAAGTAGGCTTTTGGTTAATACAAGTGTTCTGGTTAGAACGCACGTATTTAGTTAAGTTGTAGATATCAATTCCTGCTTCACCAGCAGTCATTTCAGATTCATTTACCTTAACCACAATACGACTTGCATCTACGTAAGCAACTGAGCCGCCACGTTTTGCAATAATGGTCACACCAGAATCGACAGCAACGGTTTTTTCCATACCGGTTCCCACTAACGGCTTTTCAGCAATTAATGTGGGAACGGCTTGACGTTGCATGTTGGCACCCATTAGTGCGCGGTTAGCATCATCATGCTCTAGGAATGGGATTATGCTGGCAGCAACAGATACGATCTGTTGTGGTGACACATCCATGTAAGTGATATCAGACACTGACATTAACGTGGTTTCACCTCGGAAACGGCAAGGAATTAAGTCTTCAGTCAACTTACCTTTTTCATTTAGTACTACGTTTGCCTGTGCAATCGCATATTGACCTTCTTCTATCGCTGATAGATAGTCAATTTCGTCAGTCACAACACCGTCTACAATTTTACGATAAGGTGTTTCTAAGAAACCAAAATCGTTGGTACGGGCGAAACTAGCCAGCGAGTTGATCAAACCGATGTTTGGACCTTCAGGCGTTTCGATTGGACAAACACGACCATAGTGAGTCGGATGTACGTCACGTACTTCAAAACCAGCACGTTCACGAGTCAAACCACCCGGACCTAAGGCAGAAATACGACGCTTGTGCGTGACTTCTGATAAGGGGTTATTCTGATCCATAAACTGAGATAATTGGCTTGAACCAAAGAACTCTTTAACCGCAGCAGAGATAGGTTTGGCATTGATTAAGTCTTGAGGCATGATTGCATCAAGGTCACCTAAGCTCAAACGCTCTTTAACGGCACGTTCAACACGAACCAAACCAACACGGAATTGATTTTCAGCCATTTCGCCAACAGAACGAATACGTCTGTTACCCAAGTGATCGATGTCATCAACTTCGTCTTTACCATCACGGATAGTGATAAGTTGCTTCATAACAGCAACAATGTCGGCTTTATCTAACACGCCTTTACCAGTCGATACATCACGACCTAAACGGCGATTGAACTTCATACGTCCAACAGCAGATAAGTCATAACGATCTTCAGAGAAGAACAAGTTATTGAATAAAGTTTCAGCCGCATCTTTAGTAGGTGGCTCACCAGGACGCATCATGCGATAGATTTCAACCAAAGCTTCTAGCTTGTTAGTTGAACCATCGATACGTAAGGTATCTGAAATGTAAGCACCGTGATCAAGTTCGTTGATGTAAAGCGTATCAAATGCTTTGATACCTGCTTCGGTCATTTCAGCAATATTTTCTAAGGTTAATTCATCGTTCGCACTAACAATGACTTCACCAGTTTCTTTATTGATGTAGTCACGAGCAAATACACGACCGACTAAATATTCAGCAGGTACTTCGAGCTCTGTTATTTTTGCTTTTTCTAGCGCTCGAGTGTGGCGCGCCGAAATACGACGACCCGTTTCAACAACAACTTTGCCTTTATTATCGAGAATATCGAATTGCGCTGTTTCACCACGAAGGCGATCAGGCACGATATCTGACAAATACTTTTCACCGTCGATACGTACTTGGTTTGTTTCAAAGAACAAGGCAAGAATTTCTTCGGTAGGCATTTCCAATGCACGTAACATAATAGTGGCCGGTAACTTACGGCGTCTATCTATACGTACAAACAAATTATCTTTAGGGTCAAATTCAAAGTCTAACCACGAACCACGGTAAGGAATAACGCGCGCGTTATATAATACTTTACCTGATGAGTGAGTTTTCCCTTTGTCGTGGTCGAAGAACACGCCTGGTGAACGGTGCAATTGCGACACTATGACACGTTCAGTACCATTGATAACGAAGGTACCGTTATCAGTCATGAGTGGAATTTCACCCATGTAGACTTCTTGCTCTTTAATGTCTTTTACTGTGCCTGGTGCTGCTTCTCTATCGAACAACACTAAACGCAATTTCACACGTAATGGTGCAGAATATGTTACACCACGGATTTGACATTCTTTCACATCAAATACTGGCGCACCTAAACGGTAACTAACATATTGCAACTCAGCGTTACCGGAGTAACTTTTTATTGGGAAAACTGATCGAAATGCTGCTTCCAGTCCATGTTGACCATCTACATCTAGGTCAATAAACTTCTTAAAAGAATCTAACTGGATTGAAAGTAGATACGGTATTTCCAATACCTGTGGACGTTTGCCAAAATCCTTACGGATACGTTTCTTTTCGCTATAAGAGTAAACCATGGGTTCCTCAGCCTGCCGATTTTTGACCCAACTTGCTTATCTAGGTGTCACTAAAGACACAAAGTTAAACAAACTTCCGCTACCCTTTAAGTTGCAGTTAAAACGTTTACCAAAGTCATTAAGAGGCTTACTTAACTTATTGGTTTTATTTAGTTTTATCTACAATTTGCACTTCTTAATTAGGACTAATATCAAAGGATGAAAATAGTAAATCCTACAGCGCAAAAAGGCTGGTGACTAAAAAGCCACCAGCCCATGCCATTTCAGGCTAACAATCTGTGTTTAGGCAGATTATTATTTAAGCTCAACTTCAGCGCCAGCTTCTTCAAGCGTCTTCTTAAGTTCTTCAGCTTCTTCTTTAGCAACGCCTTCTTTTACAGGTGTTGGAGCAGATTCAACTAAAGTTTTAGCTTCTTTCAATCCAAGACCTGTAGCAGTACGTACTGCTTTGATAACTGATACTTTGTTCGCGCCGAAAGATGTCATAACAACATCAAATTCAGTTTGCTCTTCAACAGCTTCAGCAGCTGCTGCAGGGCCAGCGACAGCAACAGCTGCAGCAGCAGAAACGTTGAATTTTTCTTCAGCCGCTTCAATTAGTTCAACTAGTTCCATTACTGGCATTTCAGCAATAGCGTTTAATATATCATCTTTAGTTAGAGCCATTTCTCTAAACTCCTGGGTTTAATGTTAAAAATTTATAATGCCAAAGTCGAAAATTATTTTTCGTCTTTGATCGCCGCCAATACACGCACAAATTTGCCTGGAACTTCGTTGATAGTACGAACGAATTTCTCGACAGGTGCTTTGAAGGTAGCAAGTAATCTTGCCAACGCTTCGTCGCGGGTAGGAAGTGACGCTACTGCATCCAATTTTTCTGGACCCAATAAACCACTACCAATAGAAAGTGCAGTTACATTTAACTTACTGTTAGTTTTTGCATAGTCTTTAAAAAGACGAGCAGCACTACCAGGTGCATCTATGGAAAAACCATAAATCAACGGACCAGTTAAAGCACTGTCCATGTCAGCAAACTTACTATCAGCTAAAGCGAGTTTCGCAAGTGTGTTACGAACTACTCGTAAGTAAACACCTTGTTCACGGGCTTTAACACGAAGGTCAGTTAACTCTGCCACTTCCATACCACGGTATTCAGCGACGGCAACAGATAGAGCTCGAGATGCAACATCGTTAATCTCTGTTACGATCTCTTTTTTTGCTGCTAAGCCTAATGCCACTGAGTTCACCTCTTAAAGTCTGAAACATCATTTCATTTCGAAATATCCGTTTCAGGATTCACAGATTGATGTCATTACTTAAGGGTTAGCTTGAGTAAATCCACCGCTCTACGGTGTTCGTTAATCCCAGAGAGTCTGAGTCGATACCACCGTCTGCGCGGGCTGATTTTTTAAGTAAGTTGTTTGCGACATGTGACTTGATTAAAAATCACTATCTAGGCGAATGCTCTCTTACTTCATTCACCAACTTACGCCTGCGGTCTTGGACGGGAGTCTGTCGTTCTGCTAATTTTTCAAAAAGCTCAACTCAGACTCCAACCCATAACCTTTACAGAGAAACAAGCAACCTAATGGCCACCTGTCAAACCAACTAATTTAGGCGTCTAAACTAGTTTGGTCTACAGAAACACCCGCACCCATTGTTGTGCTAAGGCTAATTTTCTTGATGAAAGTGCCTTTAGCTGAAGAAGGCTTAGCTTTGTTAAGCGCTTCTAGCAATGCTGCCAAGTTTTCTTGAATTTGCTTTGAATCAAAAGCGATTTTACCAATGCTTGCATGGATAATACCGTTTTTGTCGTTACGATAACGAACCTGACCAGCTTTAGCATTTCTAACTGCTGTTGCAACGTCTGGTGTAACCGTTCCGGTTTTAGGGTTAGGCATAAGACCACGTGGGCCTAAGATTTGACCTAACTGACCCACAACGCGCATTGCATCTGGAGAAGCAACAACCACGTCAAAGTTCATTTCGCCTTTTTTCACTAGCTCAGCTAAATCTTCCATGCCAACAATGTCAGCACCGGCTTCTTTAGCGGCTTCAGCGTTAGCGCCTTGAGTAAATACTGCAACGCGTACGTCTTTGCCTGTACCATTTGGTAATACAGTCGCGCCACGAACATTTTGATCAGATTTACGTGCATCGATACCAAGGTTAACAGCAACGTCAACACTTTCTGCGAACTTAGCAGTGGCCAATTCTTTTAACAAAGCAACCGCTTCGTTAAATCCATATTCTTTAGTCGCATCAACTTTTTCTTTCACTAAGCGAGCGCGTTTTGATAATTTAGCCATGTCTTATCCCTCTACCACTAAGCCCATGCTGCGTGCAGAGCCAGCGATGGTGTTTACTGCTGCTTCTAAGCTAGCTGCAGTCAAATCAGGTTCTTTAGTTTTTGCAATTTCTTCCAATTGCTCGCGCGTCACTTTGCCCACTTTTTCGGTGTTAGGACGGCCAGAACCACTCTTTATACCAGCGGCTTTCTTAAGTAAGAAAGAAGCAGGAGGAGTCTTAGTTACAAAGGTAAAAGAACGATCTTCGTATACAGTAATTTCTACTGGTACCGGAGCGCCTTTTTCTAAAGATTCTGTTTTTGCGTTAAACGCTTTACAGAATTCCATGATGTTCACACCATGTTGACCTAATGCAGGACCAACTGGTGGACTAGGGTTTGCAGCACCTGCCGCAACCTGAAGCTTAATTAAGCCAGTGACTTTCTTCGCCATGATAATACTCTCTAATTTGGGTGTAACGCCTTGTAAACACTGAGTATGCTTACTCTATCGGCTTCCCGTTCTAATAAAATGGGTCGCAAATTATAGATGAACCACGCCCTCGGCACAAGTCATATTGTTGACATTTTGTGATTTTATGCTTCATACATTAAAAAAGGATGCTAGTTGCATCCTTTTTTAATTCAAATTTGTCGCAAATACTAGCCTTTTTCTACCTGACCAAATTCTAGTTCTACTGGTGTTGAACGACCAAATATGAGTACAGATACCTTCAAGCGGCTTTTTTCGTAATCGACTTCTTCGACCACACCATTGAAATCCGCAAAAGGACCATCGGTAACACGTACCACTTCGCCCGGTTCGAACAGTGTTTTTGGTTTAGGTTTGTCAATACCTTCTTGAAGGCGGTTCAAAATAGCTTCGGCTTCTTTATTCGTGATAGGCGCAGGGCGGTCTGAGGTGCCACCAATAAAACCCAGTACTCTAGGTACACTTTTCACTAAATGCCAAGAATCTTCATTCATGTCCATTTGCACGAGCACGTAACCAGGAAAAAACTTACGTTCGCTTTTTCTTTGTTGCCCTGCACGCATTTCAACTACTTCTTCGGTAGGTACTAAAATTTCACCAAAGTAGTCTTCCATTTCATGCATTCTAATATGTTCTAACAAGGTTTTTTGCACACGGCCTTCATAACCAGAGAATGCTTGAACCACGTACCATTTTTTATCAGACATAGTTTAAATCCCTAATCCAGTTATAAATGAGACAATCTCAACGATAATCCCGTCTAGTCCCCACAAAAGCAGTGCCATCACTACAGTGGCGGCTAACACAATCATAGTGGTCGTAGTTGTTTCCTGACGAGTGGGCCATACAACTTTACGTACTTCGATGCGTGCTTCTTTAGCAAAAGTAATAAAGGTACTACCCTTAACTGTGGTGGACGCTATAAAACCAGCAATACCCACAGCAGCAACGGCGGTAAGGGCAATGTACAGAACCGAGAGTTCTGGAAAAAAGTGGTTAACAGCCACTACGCCACCTAATAATCCAAATATGATCAACCACTTCAACATATCAAATGGGTTGGAACTGCTTTCTGTATTTTCGCTCATGCTAAACCCTAACTCTCTTACTCGTTATGTCGTCACCTAAAAATGGGACACTTATTGCCAAAAAATGGCAGGGGTGGAGGGATGATCTCAGTTACATCCATGTAACTGACCGCAAGCGGCGCTAACGCGGTTCAAATCGTTCCAGACGATTTGTCGAACCGTGGGCGTTCTCACCCCTCTACCTTCAATATCTATGTTACTTTAAGCCAAGAGTTTCACTCTTTGCTTCTGCCTAAATGTGGCAGGGGTGGAGGGATTCGAACCCCCAACCATCGGTTTTGGAGACCGCTGTTCTACCAATTGGAACTACACCCCTAAAACTCAGTGCGATTGTCGAACATCAAAATAACCATTCAACAGCGCAAATTTTAGTTACACCAACCTTGTAGAATCATGTATTTTTCGGGAAAAATTCTGAATCGCTAGCAAGGAGGGAGGCGTATTATACTTATTGGCAACGGGGATTCAAGAAGAAAGATTGAAGAAGGCAAATACAGGTCTTATAGATCTTATAAATAAAAATTTAGTTTTTAACTTTGAATACTCATCAGTGATAACATTACGGCATCTTAATCAGTCGATTAAAAACTGATAATGTTTAAAATATAACGTCACTTTGGTTGAGTCACTTTATCGATATCCTTGAATCACTTTATGCCTTGTTTTGGCAGGATCCTACAGCACAACTCATCGGATTTATTGCATTCTTTGTTGGCGCTAGCGCATTTTTGCATAAGGATGACCAAAAACTTAGATACTATCTAACCGCGTTCACCTTTCTTATGGCGGTTCATTTTTTCATGTTAGATCTGTGGTCAACGGCTATCATTGCATTACTTGGAAGTGCTCGTAATTACGTATCCAGCTTAACCAATAACGTTTGGGTAATGATGTTATTTTTATTCACAACCTGGCTTATGGCAATACCTAATAGCAATAATTGGGTCCATCTATTGCCAGTACTAGCAGTATCATTAGGCACATGGGCAGTGTTTAAAGAGCAAGGCATTCGCATGCGAATTTTGATGTTTTTAGGTTCGGTCAGTTGGTTGACTCATAATTACTTGGTTGGCTCAATTGGTGGGGCGATCATTGAATGTCTCTTTATAATAATCAATGGGCGAACAATATTTAAATTATTTGAAGAGCAAGCAACATTAAGATAAGGATTATACCCTCAACGTGTTGACAGCATTTATTTTACTGATATAAAACCCCTTCTTAATTTTACAGTCTTGGAGTCATTTCTTTGAACAAGAGTATTATCACCAACGGATTAGCCTTAGCTTTAGTGTTGATTGGTTTTTTCCTAGACAACGTCATCGTAAAAACTATTGGATTGTTTGCGGTATCAGGTGCCATCACCAATTGGATAGCGGTGCATATGCTGTTTGAAAAAGTGCCAGGACTCTATGGTTCTGGTGTCATACCAGAACGCTTTGAAGATTTTAAAAGCGGGATCCGTACCTTGGTGATGGAGCAGTTTTTTAGTGAACAAAACATTCAACGCTTTTTGGCCGACCACAATCAGCCTGTGAATGTGGACTTTGCTCCTATTATCAAAAAGGTGGATTTAGCACCTACATTTGATTCATTAGTTGAGGTTATTAAAGCGTCTTCATTTGGACAGATGTTAGGGATGTTTGGTGGTGTCGAAGCCTTAGAACCCATGCGGCAACCTTTTGTGGATAAAATGGGTGCGGCGCTTGCGGATATTACTCAAGATCCTAAGTTCACATTACTACTTCAAGAAGAATTGGCTCAGCCAAATGTACAGCATGATCTGCATCAAAAAATCAATCAAATTGTAGAGTTACGTTTAAATGAACTCACTCCAAAAATGGTCAAAGACATTATTCAGAATATGATCAGAGAGCACTTGGGTTGGTTAGTGGTATGGGGTGGTGTTTTTGGTGGCTTAATTGGACTACTGGCCGCTTTATTTAACGTCTAAATAATCTAAAAAGGACAAGGGCTGATCAAGGTCATCCGCTTATGCGATTGCGGATGATCAAAAGCAATATCCAAAGCATGCAATAAAAGTCTGGGTGCCATTTTTTGGGTTACTACTGTGCCATACAAATCACATCCTAATATGGGATGCCCAATGGCTTGACTATGGATACGCAACTGATGGGTTCTACCGGTCAAAGGCGTAAAAATCACCTTAGTGCGAACAGGCTGTTCTAACCTTCCAGTCACTTGATAGTGACTCTGTGCTGACTTGCCTTCTTGATGACAAATTTTAAGCCGCGGAAAAAGTAATGAGTCCTTGGCTATGGGTAAGTCAATCAGTCCCTCACTGTTTTCCACTTCGCCAGCTAAAATACTCACATAACGTTTTATCACGCTTCGCGCTTGAAACTGCTTAGTCAGATTGGCATTAATCTCTTTATTTTTGGCTAATAACATTATCCCTGACGTACCAAAATCTAAACGATGGGTCAGTCTGATATCAGGATATTGCTGTACTAAACGATAATGTACTGAGTCTTTATTCAGTGGGTTTTTGCCAGATAAACTCAATAAACCACTAGGCTTGTTGATAGCCAGCAGATATTCATCTTCAAACAATATTTCGATTGGTTCGAGACAAACGGGCGCAATAAAATTGTCTATGATGGCAGTTTTCACCTCACTCTCATGCTAAGAGATTCTGATAAACAAACATTACCAAGCTTGTCGCAATCCAAAACATCACTAGACCAATGAGAGAGTCTAAAACCACCCAAGTTTTACTACTTTCAAAGAACGGGATCAGCTTTTTCGACGCATAACCTAAACCAAAAAACCAAATGAACGAAGCGACTATTGAGCCGAATAAAAACCAACGCTTTTCTTCACTGCCTAAGGTACCGCCTATACCTCCAATAATCACTAAGGTATCTAAATATACGTGAGGATTAAGTAAGGTGATGGCTAAAGTGGTTAACATTAATTTAGCCAGTGATTGTTGCTTACCTTCGTCATGCTCCACATGTAAATGACTATTCCCTTTGTAGGCTCTGAAAAAAGAGTTAGCGCCATACCAGTACAAAAATATCGCTCCAAGCATCGCTAACGAATTCAGGAAAAATGGGGATTGTTGTAAAATGGAACCTACACCCAATATACCCAGAGTAATTAACACTGCATCACACATAAAACATACGGCACAGGCATAGAGTACTTTTTGGCCCAGTAATCCTTGTCTTAAAAGATAGGCATTTTGCGCACCTATGGCGATAATCAAACCGCCTGATATCAATGCCCCCTGAATAAACATGTTAATCACAAACTATTCCTCAATTTTCAAATCAGCTTTTTAGTTAGCGTTCTTTTATTCTAAGCCAATAAAGCCGCCAGTTTGGTGTTCCCATAACTTGGCGTAAATACCATTTTTTGCTAGTAGCTCAGGGTGAGAACCAGACTCAACTATTCGACCTTTATCCAAAACTAACAACCGATCCATCTGAGCAATGGTCGACAATCTATGTGCAATCGCCAGTACAGTTTTGTTTTCCATGACTTTGTTCAGACAATGTTGAATGGCGACTTCCACTTCTGAATCCAGTGCCGATGTGGCTTCATCTAAAATTAAAATCGGCGCATCTTTTAACATCACCCGTGCGATAGCAATACGTTGACGTTGACCACCGGAGAGTTTTACGCCACGTTCGCCCACATGGGCGTCGTAGCCCGTTCTGCCCTGCATATCAGATAAGGTTTGCACAAACTCATGGGACTCAGCCTGCTTGGCCGCTTTGAGCATATCCTCTTCACTGGCATCTAAACGGCCATATAAAATGTTATCCCGCACTGAGCGATGCAATAACGACGTGTCTTGGGTCACCATACTAATGTTTGCCCGCAAGGTTTCTTGTTGAACTTGACTAATATCTTGTCCGTCTATGGTGATACTGCCACTTTGAATGTCATAAAAGCGCAGCAGTAAGTTGACCAGAGTAGATTTTCCAGCCCCGGAACGGCCCACCAGCCCGACTTTTTCTCCCGGTTTGATTTTGATATCAAGATTGTCAAAAACGCTGATGGGAATATCATTAGCCCCAGCATAACCAAAATTGACCTTGTTAAAATGAATCGCCCCACCACGCATTTCTAATGGTTTTGCATTGGGCTTATCTTGCACTTCGACAGGCAATGACAAACTGTTAATACCATCTTGCACAGTACCAATGTTTTCAAACAAAGATGACACCTCCCACATCACCCACTGCGACATACCATTGAGACGTAAACACAAGCTTACTGTTATAGCGATCTCACCGGGAGTAACCAATTCCAACATCCACAAATATATTGCCAGCGCAGTAATACTAAATACCAATAAGGCATTGCTAAACCAAACGCAGCCATACAACACAGTTACCAATCGCATTTGTGGATAGACACTTTTCAGGAAACCAAACATACCCTCTTTGGCATATTCTGCTTCGCGGCTGGTGTGAGCGAACAACTTAACTGTGGTGATATTGGTGTAGCTATCTACAATGCGCCCTGTCATCATCGAACGTGCATCAGCTTGGCGTTGCGACACTCGCTTTAACCTTGGAATAAGGGTACGCAAAATCACTACATAAACAAAAAACCAGATAAAAAGCGGAGCACTTAAACGCCAGTCTGCGGATATAACCAAATATAAAATACTGACAAAATACACGCTGACATAGACTAAAATATCCAGTGTTTTCATCACGGTTTCACGCACCGACAACGCTGTTTGCATCACTTTAGTGGCTATTCGCCCAGCAAACTCATTTTGAAAAAAACCTAAACTTTGACCAATCATATACCTGTGGGCTTGCCAGCGAATTTGCATGGGGAAATTACCCATCAACCCTTGGTGCGACAACAAAGCTTGAGTGATCACTAGTACGGGTAACACAATTAATACCAGCAGGCCCATCCAAATAAGGCTGCCTAACTCTTGCTGTAAAAACGTTTCTCTGTCGCTTTGAGCCAACCAATCAACCAGTTGCCCAAGAAACCCAAATAAGGATACCTCAAGGGCGGCTATCGAAGCGGCTAAAGCAGACACACAAAAAATAACCGGCCACATGCCTTTTGTGTAATAACGACAAAACGCAAAAATAGTTTTTGGAGGCTGCGTGGGATGCTCAGGAGGAAACGGATTAGTTAACCCTTCAAAAAATGAAAACATGGAGATTATGGACCTTGGAATGACATGGCTTGCTGAGGTAAAAACACAACAAACCTTTTACTTAAATTTGGCTAGTCAGAATACCCTAATTCTTGTAGTTTCGATTCAATTTTTTTCGAATGTTTGGATTTCCATTCAGCTAAATCCATCGCTGCATCCTTATCGGTGCGAGCTTTGGCAAGCTTATAAACTTCTGTAAGTTGATCTTTTGGAATAACCGCAATGCCGTCTTCATCCGCCACTATGTAGTCACCGGCATGAACAGTCACACCCCCACACTGAATAGGTTGATTAAGAGGAAATATTTGCTCTTTAGCTGCGGGCTTGGGCATCAATCCACGGGCAAAAACGGGAAACTGCGCACCACGGATTTCACCAATATCACGAATAGCACCATCGATGATCATACCTACTATACCGCGCTGCTGAGCAACAGCACAGACATTACCGCCAGTATTGGCATACTCAGGATCAGCCTCAACCACTATCACATCCCCAGCATTCGCTCGGTAAATAGCGGCATGTAAGCTTAGATGATCACCCTTACCACATTTCACGGTAAAAGCTGGGCCAGCAATACGTGGCATTTGTGGCCACATTTGATGAATAGCAGGATCAATAAACTGCTCTCTGGTTAACCCCTCTGAATATTCGCACGGAGAAATATCCAGCAAGGCTGCAATTGTCGGTTTTGACATGCTGCTACACTCCTATAAATTTAAAGCCAAACAAAACCACCCAATAGAAGCAAATGCCCAACTGGGCTACAAAAAATGTAAAACGAATTTGCACCGCCAACACACTAGTCGAGATCAAATGCGTAATAGATTGTCCTAATCGCGCCGCTAATAACAACAAGGCTAAACCGTCGGTGAGCACCGCCGAATTAGTCGCTAATGCCAAAAGCATTAAACCGCCAATAAACGCAAAACTTTCCACACAGTTACTTTGTGCACGGGTTAACCTTTCACCAAAAGGTGTCGAATCAGACCCATCAGGTTTAAAATCATTAGGCGCTTTTTGTTTGTTCGTAACCAGCAACGTTCGGTAAGTAGCAATCCATACCAGCAAGATCAGTGTCCAACTGATATAACCTATCAGAGCAAGAATAGTATCGTTCATAGGTGTCCAAATTAATAAAAATAAGTACATACTGTATAGCAAACAATACATTAGGCCAACACAATCAGTGTTGACCCATAATGATTATTCTTGTCTCAAAGCTTCGATAGGATTAGCCCTAGCCACCTTGGCAGCGTTTCCACCTACTGTTGCCCACGCGACCAAAAGTAAACTGCCACCTACCACTAAACATATCGGCCCTAACCACAATATATCTATACGATAAGAAAAGGATTCAAGCCAGATCAACATCGCATAAATAGCGATTGGCCAAGCAATCAAGTTAGCTATTATGACTGGCTTTGAGAATTGCCAAATCAATAACGCGACAATATCTTTCACACTGGCTCCCATGACTTTTCGGATACCAATTTCTCTGGTTCTACGCTCAGTGGTGAATGATGCCAACCCGTATAGTCCCAAACAAGCAATGACTATGGCCAATAGTGAGAAAACCGAGAACATTTTTGATTGTATAGACTCTTCTGCATACTGGGCTTTCATCATCTCATCTAAAAACTGCAATTCGATTGGTTGCATTGGGACAGTTTGTTTCCAGATCGATTCCACTTTTTCCATCAGTGCAGCAACGTTATTAGTACTAAAGGTTAAACTAGCCACGCGAAGGCGATTAGTGTTCATTGTGTATGCTGTTGGCCGCACACCAAATTTTATTGAACGAAAATAAATGTCAGGCACTATGCCAATAATCGTCAGTGCCTGCCCTTTGTAATTGCCTGACTCCAGTGTTTTTCCTATTGCTTGCTCGGGTGAAGTAAAACCAAATTTTTGCAACCCCGACTCATTGAGGATGACAGATGCGCTCAATTGTCCATTCTGTCCATCTGTATCTTGTTTAATTTCATCGCTTCCAAAATCCTCACTGAATAGTCGCCCGGCGAGAGGTTTAACTTTGTAAGCTTCAAAAAAGCCATATCCCATATCATGATAATTAAGTAATGCTTGTGGGCTTTCTCCTACAACATGATCACCATCTAGCAAGGTAAAATAATTATTATTTTCATTATCTTGGGTAGGTGACTCGGAAGAATAAACAACTGAGGATATCTCTGGTAATTTGAGCAGTTCATGCCTGAGTCTTTGCCTATTATCCCCAGCACCTCTTATATTAAGCACTAACTTATCTTCACTTACATAACCCACATCCACTGATTGTGCATATTGAGTTTGCGCATAAATCACTGCAGTACACACAACTAAAGTGATGGAAGTAGCAAATTGCACTACTACTAAGGTCAACCTTAAACGAGAAGATGTCTTAGACTCAGCTCCTTTACTGGAACGTAACAAATGACCAGGCTGAAAACCGGAGAGGAATATCGCGGGATAAGAGCCAGCACCTAAGCCAATCAACAAGCCCAAACCTAATAATGCAAAAACCAGTTTTATGTCACTAAGCAAGTTTAATTCTAGCTGCCTGCCTAAGGCTTGATTGTATAAAGGTAACAACAATTCGACCAAGGCTAAGGCTAAGATCAATGAGATCAACACTAAAACAATTGCCTCTCCCAAAAACTGCACGGCCACTTGTCCTCGACTCGCTCCTAGTACCTTACGCATGGCTACTTCTCTGGCGCGATGACTAACCCGAGCGGTAGACAAATTCATAAAATTAATACATGCAATCAACAAGATTAACGCAGCAACAATACTGAAGGTGATTATCAATGTTTTGTCACCCATAGGGCTTAAATCGCCCATATTACCTGCATCTTCTCGTGCCCTAAGATGTAAGTCTTCCAAGTACATCAATTTATGTCGCATGTTGTCGCTGACCTTTACATCCGCAGCTAATTCATCAGTATTTCCTTCAAACATCTGCACAAAAGGGCTTTCGTTATCGACCCAGTATGTAAGCCGTTGCTGAAACTGTTCGAGGCTGATACCAGGCCGCATTTTAAAATAGGTATACACATTCACACTGGTCCAAGTGTTTAAGCCAGTGTTATTTTCTACTATAGTTGGGTCTATGTAGACAATCATGTCTAAATCCAAATGGCTGGCTTCTGGCAAATTTTCGATCACACCTGATACAGCAACAGTGCTGGGTTCTGGACCGACACAACACACCGTCATGACCTCGCCTACTACATCAGTTTTGCCAAAATATTTAATGGCAGTTTCTTCAGTTATAACCAAGTCAAAAGGCTTTTTAAATGAACTTTCCTTAGATCCATGTACAAAGGACAAATCAAAAATATTGAAGAAGCTACCGTCCACAAAGGTCACTTGCTCTGCCAAAGCTGAGTCGCCTTTGCGTACAGAGGCTCCAAAACGAATTAATCGAACGCCATCTTCTACTTCATTTTTAGCGTAATCACGCACCGCCTCCATCATGTTTCCTGCCGAACGTACTGTCAAAAACGGTGGGTTATCTGGATTATAATATGCTGAATGCATACGCACTATTCGGTCGCTGTCAGTTAACCATTTATCAAACCCAGTCTCTTCACGGACAAATAACATGATCAAAATGCAGCTCATCAATCCAAGTGCTAGGCCTGATATGTTGATCAAAGAAAACATGCCATTTTTGATAATGTTACGCCAAGCTGTTATCAGGTAATTTTTAAACATAATTTATTGCTCCTTTCAACGCTGGGGTTAAGCTGCGCGTACACTTTGGGTTACCACGGCACCATCAAACAGATTAATGGTTCGATTCGCATAGTCAGCATGTGTTGGGCTATGTGTCACCATGACTATGGTTGAACCTTGTTGGTTCAAAGAGCGCAGCATCTCCATGACTTCCTGACCGTGAGCACTGTCAAGGTTTCCGGTAGGCTCATCTGCCAAAATAAGCCCTTGGTTGCCCACCACGGCTCTGGCTACGGCAACACGTTGCTGCTGACCTCCAGATAATTGACTTGGCATATGTTTACCACGATGTGCAACACCTACCATGTCCATCACAGTCAACACTTTCTCTTTACGCTCGGCTGCAGGTATATTGTGGTACAGCAAAGCCAGCTCAATATTTTCAGCAACCGTTAACTCTTCTATCAAGTTAAAATTTTGGAAGATAAAACCAATATGATGTTTGCGAACGGCTGAGAGTTGTTTTTCTGAATAACCAGAAATATCTTCGCCATTAAAAATATACTGACCTGAACTAGGAGAATCCAACATGCCGATTAAATTCAGCAAGGTCGATTTGCCGCAACCTGAGGGGCCCATAATGGCCACAAACTCACCTTTTTGAATTTCAATATTAACGTTATTTAAGGCAACCGTTTCTACTTCATCGGTGCGATACATTCTGCATAAATTATGTAGTTTCAACATCTGTATTTCCTTTGATTTGTTTCATTATTTTAATAAACATTTGATTAATTAAGCTTGAGTAACGCCATATCTTGGTAACTTGTATAAGGGCTGGTCACAACCTTCTCTCCCACTTCTAAACCTTCAATCACTTCAATAAAGCGGCTGTTGCGCCTTCCCAGTCTCACTGTTCGTCTAATCGCTTGATTGCCATCTTGAGTCACAACAAAAATCCAGTTACCACCTGTGTCTTGATAAAATGCACCGTTAGGTATCAGCAATGCTTCGCTAGCATCCCCTAAGGTGAGTTTGGTTTGTATAGTCTGTCCACGGCGGATATCAGCGGGCTGCGACTGAGTAAATTTGAAATCGACTTCGAATTGGCCGTTTTGTACTTGTGGGTAAATTTTTGAGACAACCATAGCGTAATTGTCGTAGCTTGCCTGTTGTCCAATATCGACTCTTCCTAAATAAAACTCATCAATAAAAGCAGTGACTTTATAATCATTAGGTGTGTCGATTTGGCCAAGACGTTCACCCCTGCCAATGCTCTGCCCTACCTCGACATTGAATCCCGACAGGGTGCCGTCAACAGGTGCCTTAACGTTCATGTTGTCTAGGTTTTTCCTTGAGATGGCCAAGTTACCTTCAAGTCTTTTGGTCGTGTCTTTTAAGAACACTAGTTGTTCTTCCTGCATTCGCGCATCAGATTGTTGGCTTTCCAAGGTCAAAGCCAAGCGACTTTTATACCAATCTAAAGTGTCATGAGTATCATCAAAAGCAGACTGACTCACCGCGCCGGTTTTGACTAATTCTTGCTCCCGGGAAACTTGTCTGCTCAATAGTTTTATTTGGTATCTGATATCGACCAAATTACGTTTATGTTCGAGGCGGTTTTGTTCAAGACTAAGTTCAATAGAACGCATATTATTTAGCTGCTCGGCCACACTTGCTTCATTGCCTAACACACTCAATTGCAAGGACGCGTTTGACAACTCAACGATTAAATCACCCGCCTTAAGGCTGGCACCATCTTCCACCAGAATACGTTCCACTCTGCCGCCTTCGACAGCATCCAAATACACTGTTTTTGCAGGTGTAACTCTGCCTCGAATGGGAATAAAGTCTTCAAAAATACCAGACTTCACTGTGGATATAGCAATACGATCCGTTGTAACACTCAAGGCTTTGCCACTGGGGCCAGCAAACAACCAATACCCTAACAATGCCAACACACTCAGACCGACAAGCAATAGAGCAACACGTTTTAGTGGATTACGCTGGGGCACAATTTTTCGATCCATTGCAGCGCCAGCAGCCGCACCACTAGGAGTTGGAATTCCTTGAGGGGCGTTAACGCTTTTAAAATCATTACCTAGTGGTTTTATTTGTTTCAATGTGACGTCCTAGACGATAGTGGTGATTGCTAATTTGTTTCTATTGATAGTGTTATTACAAGTATTGTTCCAAATTTTAACCCATTGTTTTTATTTGCTTTTTTATTATTGAAGCGATATTTATACTTAGAATGTGTACGAATTTGAACAGTAGGTGTACGATAATGAACATTCATAATATGTTTCCTACTGAGATAACCCTATGGTGATAGAAGGAAAAATACTGATCGTTGATGATGATCAGGACATATTGACCGCTGGAAAATTATTACTAAAAAGACATTTTAGTCAGGTGATGATTTGTAACTCACCTGCAAATATTCCAAAACTCATGTCTGAAAATCGCTTTGATGCCGTTTTGCTTGATATGAATTTCAGCCCCGGTGAAAGTTCTGGCGCCCAAGGCTACAATTGGCTGAAGAAAATTTTGGAAATAGCCCCCCAAACTGTGGTGGTACTAATCACGGCTCACGGCGGCATTGATGTCGCAGTTGAAGCCATGAAACTAGGGGCTACCGACTTTGTCGCCAAACCTTGGCAAAACGAAAAACTGGTCGCCACCTTAACTGCTGCAGTATTGTTGGGGAAAACACGTAATGAAGCCACTGAATTGCGTCATACCAATCAGCTACTCGCTCAAAATACCAATAACACTCAACAACAGCCCCTACTAGCCAAGTCTTCAGTGATGCAACAAGTTCACTCCTTAATAGAAAGAAGCGCACCTACTGACGCAAACGTATTAATTTTGGGAGAAAACGGCACTGGAAAAGAGCTAGTAGCCAGAGAGTTACATCGCCAAAGTTTGCGCGCTAATCACGTTTTTATGTCGGTTGATTTAGGCGCCATGTCAGAAACCTTATTCGAAAGTGAATTATTTGGTCACAAAAAAGGCTCATTCACAGGTGCCAATGAAGATCGTGTTGGGCGTTTGCAAGCGGCTAACGGTGGTACATTATTTTTAGACGAAGTAGGCAATTTGCCTTTGCACCTGCAAGCCAAATTACTGACAATTTTGGAACAAAGAAAAGTAACGCCTGTTGGTGCCAATAAAGCCATTGCTTTTGATGTCAGAGTTATTGCTGCTACCAATATTGCTAAACAAGATTTAAACGATGAGTCTCGATTTCGGCAAGACTTGTTGTTTCGTTTGAACACAGTGGAAATCACCTTACCGCCATTGTGCGACAGAGTAGCCGATATTGAACCTATCGCTAACCACTACATTACCTTCTATTCAAGAAAATATAAAAAACCAGAAAAAACCATCAGCGCAGATGCACTGCACATTATCAAACATTATGCATGGCCAGGTAATGTCCGTGCTTTGCGGCATGCCATTGAAAGGGCCATCATTCTGTCTGAATCAGAACAATTATCTGTCGATGATTTTCAATTGAGTCACCTATCCCAAACAAGCACCACAAGTGAACGGGCAGTTCAAAAACCAAAGGAAACAGCCGAGTTGAATCTCGATAAGGTCGAAAAATCGACCATTGATACAGCCTTAAAAAAATATCGCTACAATATCAGCCATACCGCCAAAGCTTTAGGTCTTACTCGCGCTGCTCTATATCGCAGGATGGAAAAACATGGGCTTTAAAAAATTCTCATTATTTATCGCAATGCGCACTATCTTGGTGATGGTTAACTTACTGTTACTAAGCTTGCTAATAAGCGCAGAGGGTTATCATGCAACCACCTTAATAGCGCTTGTTTTACTGGTATTACAGAGCCTGTCTTTAGTGCGTTTTGTGTCTAAAACAAACGCAGAATTGGTGCGTTTTTTAGACGCTGCTCGTTACGCCGATTATTCACAACGTTTTGATCTGTCCTCATTAGGTTCAGGCTTTGGTGAGTTAGGTAGCGCTTTTACCGACATACTTGAGCGTTTTCAAAGGGTACGTTCTGCCCAAGAAGAGCAACAGCGACACCTCAAAGCTATTGTTGAACATGTACCGGTTCCGCTACTAAGCATCAGTAGTGATGGCTTACTTACACTCTGGAACAATGCCGCTCGAAAATTGTTTGGAGCTAACCATGTAACCAAGCTGAGTGACCTAGCACCTTTCGGTGAAGAATTTGCCAAACATCTTGCAACAGCCAAACCAGGTGAAAGGCGTTTGGTCAATTTTACTATTGACGGCATGGAGTATCAGTTAAGTATCTCAGCCACACAAATACTGCTACCAAAGAATCAAGAAATTCTGGTGAGCATGCAAGATATTCAAAGCGAATTAGATATTGCACAACTTCAGGCTTGGCAAGATTTAGTCAAAGTACTGACCCATGAAATAATGAACAGCATCACCCCAGTTGCCTCATTAGCCAAAACAACAGTAGACCTAGTAGCAGATTGCAAACACAAAGCCGATTCCTTCCCAGAGCTAAGCGAAGATCTACAAGATATTTCAGAAGCAGTGGAAACAGTCGCTAGGCGCAGTGATGGTCTAATCAAGTTTGTTAGCAGTTACCGCCAGTTAACAAGGTTACCTACCCTCAATAAAAATAGGTTAAAGGTCGCAACCTTATTTCAACAAAGTTGCACCTTAGCCACCCAACAATGGGATAAAAAAGGCATACAAGTACAGATCAACATAGATCCTTCTGAACTTGAAATCTCTGTAGATAAAGACATGTTAGAACAAGTCCTACTGAACCTGTTACAAAACGCCGAACATGCCGTTGAAAACTGCCCTTCACCTAAAGTAGGCTTAAACGCATTCCTCAACAAAAGAGGCCACGTAGTCATCGAAGTTAGCGATAACGGCAAAGGTATTCCTGCTGAAATAGGCAACAAAATCTTCGTACCTTTCTACACCACCAAACAACAAGGCTCAGGCGTAGGTTTAGCACTGACAAGGCAAATCATGTTGGCCCATGGTGGTGCGATTAAATATGCAATAAAAGAAACCGGAGGGACAGTTTTTCGAATGATCTTTTGAGTAGGTGTGTAGACCGAATTGACCAATAGATTGGAAAGAATGGTAATATAGTTGTTCATTTCATACTAAAAAATGGCTCTATATTTAGGATAAAATGACTATGCTTTTGATTGGTCGCTACTTGCAAAATAGAATTAACCCATTCCTCTACTATTTATTGTTGTAGATCAAATCCCTTCCTGCTTACAATGGCTAATATACTTTAAGGTTAAATGTTCGGGAAACGCAGATGAAAATTGACAATATTTTGGTCATTGCAGATCAACAAGACAAGCAACAAAGTGCTTTGATACATGCTAAGACTTTGGTTAAGCGTACGGGAGCAAAACTACATATTGTGGCCTTTAATTATGAACATTTAGCTACCCTTGCGACCAATTTAAAAGCAGAACAACAACTTGATATTCAAAATACAATTCTTTCAGCAGGACAAAAGTGGTTAAAAAACGAAATAAGCAATGTAAACCTGCAAGATAAATCAAGCAGTGAAGTTTTATGGGAAAAAGATATTGTTACTTGGATTAAAAAACATTGCGCCGCCAATGCTTACGATTTAATCATTAAAACGGGGCACCGCAGCGAAGGTCTATTTTATGTGCCAACAGATTGGCATTTAATACGAAATAATCTTGTGCCGACTTTACTTGTGGCAGAAAAAAAATGGCGCAAGAAACAATCGGTAATGGTGTCTCTTGATTTAGGAACCCACTTAAAATCAAAACAAGCGCTCAATCAAAAACTGCTGGATGCGGGTATCACCTTTGCCACCAATGCAAAGATGCCTTTGCATATTTGCTACAGCTTACCTATTTCAACAGTGCTAAATGATTTGGGGATCATTGATAAAAAAGCTTTAGTGAATGACGCCAAATCGAGATACTTACCAATCATCGAGGCCATGTTAGGAGAATACGACATGCCATTGGCCAATATTCATTTTAAAGCCGGCCCCGCCTCTAAAGTGATCCCAAGCATCGCCTCTAAACACGCTGCAGGATTGGTTATTATCGGCAGTATTGGTCGTAAAGGCTTAAAAGCCAAACTAATGGGTAACACTGCTGAAAGTGTTTTGGCATTATTAAAGACTGATATATTGGTGATCCAACCTTAAACAAAGCATTTTCACCCATTATTAATACGCTAACGCTAAAGCATGTTTTACACAGTCGATCTAGGCTGAAAATGACAAAACACGTTAGCGTAACTTGTACCTTCAAAAGGAATGGGGCGGCCGTGTAGTAGGCGCGCTCCTTCGTAAAACACCATTTCGCCGGGCATAAGTATCACCTTATAAGTGCGATAAAAATGATCCTCAATGACTAAGGGCCAATCTTCATTTACCTCTTGATCGATATTTAAAACAGCGCTGATGATATGGGTATCGATTCTGTCTCTATGCATCTTAAGCACAGCACCGTGCTGATAATTTCTGATACCGTATACGTAAGTCGGAGAGAGTGGATGTCCACACCAAGTCTCTAACATAGGTTTCAAGGTGTCATGTACCTGCTCTCTGAGTTGCGCAGTTAGTTCAATTAACCCACTACTTTTAGATTTTTTATCAAGGTTGACGATAAAGTCACCGGGCACATATTCGTCCTTCTGGTGCAGCCTATTTTGTTGATAAAAGACTTTAAGTTTATGGAAAAGCGTTTTCGGTAATCTCGCTTTTCGGAATCCTATTGGAGTCAGATTAGGAATGAGTTGATTTTTATCTTTGTTCCACATGGGTGGAGCATCCTGTAACTGGCTATTGAGCCGAAACCATTTGGTGATCACCGCTTTATAACCTTTTATTACCGGCATACCGCAATGTTGACTGGCAGGATTAGGCACTTTATTGGGATACAAGTTATTCCAAATGACAGCGGTACCCGATGTCGCTTGAATGCTTTCATTAACCACATCAAAATTAGTCTCCCCACCCTGCTCTACATCATTCAAATAAATCATCAAAGTGTAGGTACGTTGCCCCATTTTTGCGCCGAACTTAGCCATTTCATGACTTTCGAAATAATCAGTATGAGGTTTAAATTGCTGACCTACTTCGTAATACTGGCCCTGCAGCACTTCTGAGTAGGAATGGTCAATCCCCATGACCCGACATAATCTATCATCGATATCCCGCATAAAGGGGTCGTCAATCACACCCAAATCACAAGTGCGGCTTGTTCGAAAGGAAGTGTCAGCCTCAGCAGTGGTAAGTTCTGATGGACGTAATTTTGACTTAATTAAATTAACAATATAATCGCATTCAACGGGTGCTAAAAAGTTATCGGCTTTATATAACTCAAGTAGATTGCTCTGCAAACGCATAGCGTTAGGTATAAATAACTTAGACTCCTCAGCTGTGTTAACTTCTTTCACATCATCGCTAAGTTGTTTTGTTGTATTAAAAGGATTAACTAATTCAGCAACAGGCACGTTTGGAGTGTATTGCATCTGCTGGGCTATCGTTTCAAATGAAAATCCCTCATCTAACAATATTTTAAACAACCCATCTTTATTTTGTTTATTCGCAAGATTTGTATTTAACCAATCAGTCCAATCTTGGGTAAAGGGTTTTGACATATTCCTATCTCATTTGTTTCTGTAGCGTTTGATCTCATTTGATGAACAACAAAAAGGCGAAGCTGTTACGCCTCGCCCTTCTTAATGAATTAAATAGAATCTATAGTTTTGATAAAAAATACCAAAACCTACAACCATTTAAAATGAGACGCGCAGATTAATCTTCGTCTCTTACATAGCTAATATTAGAGAAGGTTAGCAAACTTTCGGTAATGCCTTCACTTGCATAGAAAGCAGCCCAATCATCAGAGTCATCCACGTCTTCTCTTGTCTCTGGATCTTGTGCTTGTAAATAATTGCCAAACTTAAGATAAGACTCCGTGCTATCTTCGATAGTACGTGAGAATGACTCTCCAAAAGCAAAAACCGTTACATCACCATGGTCATTTATCACCTGAAAATCAAAGTTTTGACCACTGATCATAGTGCCCAATAATTGCTTGTCTTCACCAGAACCATCTTCTCGAGCCAGTCTTACATACACATCAAAAATACCATTGCTTGCGACACTATCACTCTCAACTCCGGCGTTATTAGGCGTAAAACCACCCTCACTTGTATCAGACACATATAGCTTCATGATTGTCCCAGTATCACTAGCGTGATGCTGAGCCGCAATAGCTTTAGAGCCATCTGACATTTCGACTTTAATATTCGCTTGGAAGTTTTCGTACACTGCTGTCATAGCAACGCGCTTTTCTGTCTTAATTTTAAGCTCGTGCCTCCAACCGTTACCGTTTGGTGTGACATGTCGCTCACGCAAGGCGTCAAATTCCATATTATCGCCGACTCGTGGATCACCGCCTTCCATATCCCAATCACTCATATCAAAATTTGCTGGGGTTGGGGTAGGCGTTGGTGTTGGCGTCGGAGTAGGTGTTGGCGTCGGAGTGGGGGCTCCGCCACAACCGCGTATCTTCGTTTCGATAATACTGTTCCAATTATTAGCTGAATTTTCTAATCCTGTGATGCGCACATAACGAGCGTTTGAATCAATCACATCATGAGTTTCAAAGGTTGAACTCGATCCACTTGAAGCGCCACTTGCTAATACTGAGGTCCAATTGTTGTTATTGGTAGAGGTGTCCACATCAAAAAATGAACTGCGAGAATTACCCTTAAACCATTTAACTTGTAGCTCTTTAACCGAAGCCGTTTGGCCTAAATCATAGGTAATAGTTTTGCCTGTAAACTTAGATGACCAACGAGACTCGTCAGAAGTGTTTGAGTCAATAGTATTTTCTGGCCCATGGCCATCGTTAGTACCGTTATCTGTAGCTGAAGAAATGCCTAAATCGGAAGTGCCTGAACAACTAGTCGGTGTGGGAGTGGGAGTTGGTGTTGGAGTGGGACTAGTACTTTCAAGAGTAAAATTATCGAATCGCCCTGTTCCACCGTCGAAATTTGCATAAATTTTGACTGAAGTCGCCGAACCGGAATTAAAGGATACCGACACTTCTTCGAAGTCACTACCACCACCAGTCCTATTGTAACGTGTGCCATTCACATCGGCGCCAATTTTCCCCGAACCTTTTATGAACGCCTTCAATGTATAGCTAGTGTTTGCAGTAACATCAACGGTTTGCTCTGCTTTGCCTCCAGAACCGGTAATTTTAGCAGACTTACTGCCTGCATATGCATTACTAGAAATAGCGGATGGGTCGGTATCTGACCATCCATCGAAACTACTTTCAAACCCTGCATTTTCGATGCTTACAGATGCTGCTTGCGTAGTAAGGCTCGTTCCTATTGCAAGTGCAGAACTTAAAGCTAGATTCAGATAAGTCTTACGTGTCTTAAAATTCATTTGATATGTCCTCTAATTGTTATTTTGGTTTACCAATTTCAACAATGGCAGCCATATCACTTTTAAAACCCCGACAAACTCAATATGAACGCCTACCAATATTGGTAATACCAATTATGTAAATGAGTAACCAATACTTCACCAATAAATACTCAAGATCAACACTTATTTTTAACATTTATATTTATTTTGTTAAAACTTGGTAAATTATATGATTAAATCACAACCTAAAATCATACTCATTGCTAATAAATAACGATAAATATCAATTATTTAAGTGTATCATCAGTAGAAACCAGATGAGTTTTCGTGAAGGGATTTCTAATGAAGAGGCGATGAAAATTATTGGTAACACCAATAATGATAACGTTTTCACACTGTATGTTAATTGCGACATTAGGCTATTACCAATGACACATAATTGGTAATAACATATTGGATGAAAGAGTTTTAGAACTGTAAACTTTTCTTTTCACGTGTAATGAAAGGTCCTCAGGTCTACTTATTTCTGAAGGGTCAAATATTCAATATTTCGGGGGGAATGATGTTGGGGAGGCTAGTAGCAATACCCAAGGTGAGTTATTTTTCAGGCATAGGATTGGGCAAGGTCAAATACGCTTACCTTGATAGCTTTATCATCTGTGTACTCTTAGCTTGAAACTGTTTCTAGTTGAGTTTCCTCGCCTTAAACTTACGTCCTTTTAACTTACCTTCATTAAATTGTTTAAGGGCACGCTTAATGCTGCGGGTTTTAACCGCCACATAAGTATGCGTAGCTGTCACTTTGATTTTTCCAATGTCATCACCAACAATATCAGCGTCTTTCGTTAAGGCACCTAAAATATCACCGGGGCGAATTTTGCTTTTTTTGCCGCCGTCTATACATATGGTGGAATATTCAGGTTGGATTAAACGGTTGGCATGAAAACGCAGCGCTTGGATACCTGTCCATTTTATTTTCTGTTTTTGATAATCTTCAATCGCATTAGCGCGGGGCATTTCTTTTTTTGTACACAGGGTTAGGGCTAAACCTTTGGCGTCAGCACGACCTGTTCGACCTATTCGGTGAATATGCACTTCAGGATCGGGGGTAATTTGATAACTAATAACTGCGTTCACTTCTTTAACATCTAGGCCGCGAGAAGCCACATCGGTAGCTACCAACACAGATACACTTCGATTAGAAAAGCGTGTTAGCACTTCAGTCCTATCACGCTGTTCTAAATCGCCATGTAATGCTAATACAGACACACCTAATTTGGTCAGTTCATCGGCCACTTCCTGACAAGCTATTTTCGTATTACAAAATACTATGGCCGATTCTGCTTGATAGTGACTTAACATCGCTGCCACCGCTTTAATACGATGGGGCTCTTCTACTTCAAAAAACAGTTGTTCGATACTAGAGGCTTCGTGAGTCGCTTCGACACTGACTTCTAGAGGATCACGCTGCACATCTCGGCTTATTTTTGCAATAGAGTCGGGGTAAGTAGCAGAAAAAAGTAGGGTTTGTCTATCCAGTGGCACAGCATCAATCACCTTGGCCATTTCTACTTCAAAACCCATATCTAACATACGATCGGCTTCATCGAGTACCAGTGTATTCACTTCACTTAAGTCTAAGCGACCGCGAAATAAATGGTCCATGATCCGCCCCGGTGTGCCCACAATAATATGCGCGCCATGTTCTAAAGAACCAATTTGTGGACCTAAAGGTGTACCCCCACATAGAGTTAATACCTTAATGTTGTGAATACCACGGCCTAACATACGGATTTCTAATGCTACCTGCTCGGCGAGTTCACGGGTTGGGCACATTACCAAGGCTTGCACTCGAAATCGCTTCACCTTGAGGTTATGCAATAAACCCAAACCAAAGGCCGCGGTTTTTCCGCTACCGGTTTTGGCTTTGCCGACTACATCTTTGCCTGCAATAATGGCTGGCAAGCTCATGGCTTGGATGTCGGTCATTTCAGTGAAACCCATGGTTCCCAAGTTTTCAAGCAGGGCGTTTTTTAAACCCAGTGAAGCAAATTCTTTATTCAAAACATTCTCAATTTATTAAGCCGGTCACACAGTTTTAGAGGCTACTATGACGGTCTTTTTCGATACTTTCGTCGAGCACTTGCAATAATGCTGCTCGTGCTTTTAATTTTGTTTGGTGATGGGCTTGCATATCTAGTTTTGTCATAGCTTGAGCAATGGCTTGAACCGTAGGTGCAAATTCTGCTTCGCTAACAACCTTATCTAAAAATCCAGCGGTGACCGCTTCTTTCGGAGAGACCATTTCAGCTAAGATCACTGAACGGTTAAAAAATACAGGTGCCAATCGACCGCGGGCCAATTCTACACCACCATGGTGCATTGTCATACCTATTGCCACTTCATTTAAACCAATTTTAAAAGCGCCCTCCACACCAATGCGGTAATCCGCCGCTAACAACAAAAAGGCCCCTTTTGCTATCGCATGGCCGCTACATGCCGCCAAAACAGGAAAAGGAAACGACAACATGCGCCTGGTAAGTGTGGTGCCTTTTTCCACTAACGCCATGGCAGCATCCATGCTCTGCTGCATGACTTTTAAATCATAACCACCTGAAAACATGCCGGGTTGCCCTGTTAATACCACAACAGCCTGTGCTTGTTCTGCCTGATCGAGTGCTTGATTAAGTTCATCTACCACTTGATGTGAAATGGCGTTCACTTTGCCATTTTGAAGAGTAATAGTGGCTACGTTGTTTTCAATTTTGCAGCTAACGAGTTCGCTCATATTGGTTCTCTTAATAAAATAATGAAGGCGCTATTTATCTTTCATAAACAGGGTTAAGGGCAAGTTATAAATTTGCATGGCAGACTATCAATCAAACTTACTCAAGTAATTTCCAGTCAACCGTTTTTCCAGCAAAAAATGGCACAATGGCTTCACCGTTAGGCAAAATCACCGACTCAGGAACCGTCCAGCTTTGTTTAGTCAAAGTCACTGAATCTGTATTTCGGGGCAGACCATAAAAATCAGCCCCATTGAAACTGGCAAAACCCTCTAGCTTGTCCAAAGCACCAAGTTCATCAAACACCTGAGTGTAAAGCTCTAAGGCGCTCCATGCGCTATAACAACCGGCACAACCACAAGCACTTTCTTTAGCGTGCTTGGCATGGGGCGCGGAATCGGTGCCTAAGAAAAATTGATTCGAACCACTAGCCACCACCCTACGCAAGGCTTGTTGGTGAGTACTGCGCTTTAATACTGGTAAACAATAGTTGTGGGGTTTAACCCCCCCTACTAACAAATCGTTGCGGTTTAACAATAGATGTTGTGGGGTAATGGTGGCGGCAACATTATTCGCGCTACTCATAACGAAATCAGCAGCATCACTAGTGGTAATGTGTTCAAACACCACTTTTAATTCAGGAAAGGCTTGGACAATTTTTGCCATATATTGATCAATAAATACCTTTTCACGATCAAAAATATCCACATGGTTTTCAGTCACTTCGCCGTGCACCAATAACAACAAACCTTGTTTTTGCATTTCTTCGAACACTGGATACAGCCCTTCAATCCCGCTTACCGCTTGTTCCGAATTGGTGGTGGCCCCAGCAGGGTAGAGTTTAGCAGCGACCACGCCGAGTTTTTTGGCATCGGCTATGTCTTGGGTTGTAGTTTGATTGGTCAAAAACAAAGTCATCAACGGTTGAAAATTACTGCCCTGTGGGCGCGCAGCCAAGATACGTGATTTATATTCAGCGGCTAGTTTTGCATTGACTACTGGAGGCACTAAATTAGGCATCACAATCGCGCGGGCAAAACACCTAGCAGTAGCAGGTACGGTTTCGCCAAGCATATCACCGTCTCTAAAGTGTAAATGCCAATCGTCTGGTGTGGTGATAGTAATCTGTTGCATGGTTGCCCTGTTTACATCTTCTATAGAAATCGAGTGAAAGTATGGGAACTATTATGCCTCAAATCCACCAGCAAACGCCAAACTCACTGAGTTTTTATTAGCTTAAAGTTGCAATACATCGTCATCAATCAAGAAGTTACTGAATTAATTGAAAATTTAACGCACTATTAGTGGTCTTAATTATTCATCGATTTTATGGAACTGTTTTATGCCTGCAGCCATCAGCCTGCTAAATGTTGTCCCTGATAATAAAAAGAACGTTTTCACCAAGCCTCTAATCAAGTTGTTAGACCGTATTCTTGCGATTAATAAATTAGACGGCTTATATCGTGAAAATAATCTGTATGGCTTAGACAAAACCACTTTCGCGAAAAGCCTTTTAGATGGACTGAATATCCAATTACAAGGGCTGCAGGAATTACAAAGTAAAATCCCTAAAACCGGTCCTCTGGTAATTGCCAGCAACCATCCTTTTGGCGGTATCGAAGGGGTATTTTTAGCTTGGGCTATCGAACAGGTACGCCCCGATATAAAAGTGATGGCCAACCAAGGATTAAAAATATTTCCTGAACTTGAGGATTATTTTATTTTTACCAATCCGTTATCAGAAAAAGATCCAAAAAATGCGCCCTCTATCCGCACATGTCTCAAACATGTAAAAACCGGTGGTGCATTACTTATATTTCCCGCGGGCCGTGTGAGTTATTTTCATAAAGATACACAACGTATCGCCGACCACAGTTGGAATAGATTGATTGCCAGTATCGCCAATCGCACCAATGCCTGTTATCTACCTATATTTGTTAGCGGTGGGAACAGCCCGTTATTTTATCGCTTAGGTCGAATGTATTTTCGATTTCGCATCTTGATGTTACCTCGTGAATTAATCAACAAACGAAATGCCAAAATAACAGTCACAGCGGGTGAGGCGATTGCCGTTAAACACTATGCAAACGATATCGATACTGGCACGCAAACCGAATTATTTCGGGCACAAAGTTATTTGCTGGATCCTGATTGGCAACAAACCTGGCCCGCTGATCATAATACCCAGTTAAATCCACTTGCCGAAGAAATCAGTGGCAAGACCATTTTGCAAGAAGTGCAACAGCTTCCTGATGAACAATGCCTTGTGGAACATAAAGGTTTGTCCGTGTATTTTGGTTATCAAAGCCAACTGCCCAACACAGTGAATGAGATTGCTCGTCTAAGGGAGATGGTTTTTAGAGAACACAACGAAGGTAGCGGTGAGCCCCTTGATACTGACTCTTTTGACGCTACATACACCCATTTATTTATTGTAAAACAAGACTCGGGACAGATAATTGGTGCCTACCGTATGGGTCAAACCGACAAGTTGTTAGCCGATGGCAACTTAGACAACTTGTATTTACACCGCATGTTTGATTTTAGCCCCAACTTTGTGAATCGAAACCAACCTTGTTTAGAATTAGGCCGTTCATTTTTAATCCCAGAATATCAACGCAGTTTTCAAGGCCTATTTTTATTGTGGCGCGGTATTGGCGCCTTTGTTTGTCTCTATCCTCAGTACCGCACACTGTACGGCACAGTGTCTATTAGCAAATTATATGATGTCCGCAGTGCAGCTATTATCCAACAAGCTATGGTCACACCCACAGACAAGGTCGCAGCAAGAACCCCCTTCGAATATAAGTTGCACCCTGAAGTACAAGATTTTGCTGAGAAACATAGGCTTAAGGATCATGTTAGCGCCTTACTGAAAGGCATTGAACCCGATGCTAAAGACATCCCAATTTTACTCAAGCACTACAACAAACTAGGCGCGGTATTTCATTGTTTAGGCATAGATACAAGTTTTAACGATACGCCCGGATTATTGCTCAGCGTGGACTTGCCTAATGCACCAGAGAAATTGTTAAAGTTGTATATGGGCGAGAGCTGGCAAGCATACAAAAACATTTCAACCAGCGAATCTATTAATGGTTAGTCGTCGTTTCTACACTTTGTTACAAAGCTAGCATCTTGTTACGTTAAGCTAGTAAAAAGCACAATACACTGCATGGGTGTTCAACAATTAGGAAGTCAAAATAATGTATTCACCCGTTAAAAAAATTACCGCTGCTGTGTTGCTGTCTATTGCCATTTTACCTAGCGCTTATTCCGCCGATATTGCTCGCTCGTTGAGAAATAACACCTTAGAAAATACCGAACCCGACAATTTTTTTGAAATTGGTGTCGGCGCAGGTGCTTATGTTGGCTCTTCAATGTCAGAAGCAGATGGAAAAGACGCTGGCTTAGGCGTTAATCTAAGTGCCAGTTACAATTGGAAGGGGTTTTTCATAGATGTCTTTGCTGAGACGGGTGAACCTGTTGTCATTGGCTATAATGCCTACAATAACGATGTTTGGTCATTTGATCTTGTTACGGGGACGACGGGAGATGGAGTATCTGAAGACACCGATGATCGTTTTATCGGTATCAACAAAAGAGAAAGCAGCTCCATGTTTGGAGGACGTTTAACAGGCTATTTTGGGCAAAATATTCTCCAAGTGTCACTCAAACATGATGTAAAAGGTAGAAGCAAAGGCACCGTTGCCTCAGCATTGCTCGGACGCAATTGGCAATACAGAAATTGGAACTTCCACGGCTTAATGGGTTTGTATTTATCAGATGCAAAATTCAATGATTATTATCTAGGGGTAACGGAAGAAGAATCGGCTGCAACAGGCTTAGAGACCTATGATGGTAAAGCATCATTGACATTCAACTCGTCTTTGGGAGTCACTTACCCGATAAGTGAAAACTGGATATACCGTGCCACTGTTGGTTTTGGTTCAAACTTTGGACAAAATGATACTTCTCTATTTCAGAAAAGAAGAAATTTTAATGCCAGTATTGGTACCAGTATTAGCTATGTTTTTTAAGTGAGTGAATACATTATGAAACTTACTTATCGTGTTAATTTAACGGCTATGGTTGCCCTGTTTGCTTGCTCAGTGTTCCCAGTAACTGCCGAGTCTGAGCAAAGGCAACAAAACCAAAACCTTGTGGTTAGTCCAAAACGCTGTGTGGCACTTAGGCAAGGGCAAATTTGTTATCAAGAAGTCACTTTTAGGTGGCAGCAACTACAAGTCGGAAACTATTGTTTAGTTGAATTACCAACTCAGGTGATTTTAAAGTGCTGGCAACAAGTACGTTCAGGAGAGTTTGATTTGGATTTTCAGGATAACCAAAGCACACCTTTTGCTTTAAGAGTGCAAGGACAAGAACAAAACTTATCGGTAGTACCTATCACCGTATCATGGGTGTTTAAATCTTCTAAACGCCCTAAATCCAGTTGGAAGTTATTTTGATTGAAGAACCCTCCCAACCACATATTATGTTGGTTGAAGATGATATGTCGCTAGCCGAATGGTTTAGCGACTATTTAACCGAACATGGTTATCTAGTGACGCTAGTCAACAGAGGTGACGCGGCCATAGAATTGATTAGAGAAGATCAACCGGATTTAGTGGTGTTAGACATTATGTTACCCGTGAGAGACGGCTTTGACGTATGTAGAGAAGTGCGGGGTTTTTATCATGGTCCAATATTGATGATGACCGCCAGAGACCAAGAAATGGATGAAGTACTAGGTCTAGAACTTGGGGCAGATGACTATGTTACCAAACCAATTAAACCTAGAGCCATGTTGTCGAGAGTCAAAGCACTGTTAAGACGCGTAAGTAACCAAAGCGACGTGACAATCTCAACTGAAAATCACATCCAACTTGGACAGTTTTATATGGATAGCCACTCCCGCGCAACTAAGTTGAATGGTGAACTTGTGCCCATTTCTTCTAACGAATTTGATGTGCTTTGGCACTTAGCTCAATCAGCAGGTCAGGTGGTGAATCGCACTGAGTTGGTACAGCAACTACGTGGATTTGATTATGATGGTTTTGACCGCAGTATCGACATTATTGTGTCCCGGTTACGCAAGAAACTCGGCGATGATTCAACCAACCCTTATCGAATAAAAACCATCTGGGGAAAAGGCTACTTGTTGGTAGCAGACGCATGGGTGTAATAAACGATAAATGAAGAAATTAACACTCTCTCTGGTCATTGCGATATTGACTGCCATCATCTTTTTAGGATGGGGATTGGATACGTTTTTTAATGAATACCAAGAACAAAAAAACATCGATGAATATAGTGCCTATCGTAAAATTATCGCTCCACTAGCCAATACCTTAGACAAATCTGCCAACGCTGAAGAATTTGTTGCAAGGTGGCAAAACCAGCAACAACTGACTCTCACTCCTTTAGCAGAATTCCCTTTACCAGCGAGTCTGCGAGACAACTTCAATCAAGGTGAACCACTGGTTCTGGAATCTGAAGATCTCATCTCAGTAAATCAACTTTTGCCGGTACAGCAAAAAGTATTGACCCTGAGCATCACTGGGCAAGCTAAACAACAAGATAATTTAGCCTTGCAGGTGGTCTTAACAACAGTGTTTTACACCGGCATTTTACTTTGTGTATTTGTATGGCTTTACCCTTTAATAAAGCGATTGCGACTACTCAGAAGCACCGCCAAAACCTTTGGAGAAGGCGACTTCTCTAAACGAATTCAAATTACCTCTACTTCTTATATTGTTGATATTGAAAATGAATTTAATCGCATGGCAGAAAAAATTGAAACCTTAGTAGAAGACAACAAACTATTAAGCAATGCCGTGTCACATGATCTGCGTACACCACTGGCTAGACTACGTTTTGGTATTGAAGCCATTAGTGAAACCAATGTTCCCGAAAAAAAAGAAAAGTATATTCAACACTTAAGCCAAGACATCCAAGAAATGGAAAACCTTGTGGGAGTATTGCTTAACTACGCCCGACTTGAGCAGAAAATGATTAAAGTTGAACGTTTGCCTGTGAATCTAAATTCTCTAATACAAGGTTGCGTGCAAAATCTAAGGTCAAACGACTCTTCAGCGATTTCAGTTGATACGACTGGATTATGCAAATTCCCAATTATTATCAACAGTGATGAAAACTATCTGAGTATGTTAATCAATAATTTGCTATCTAACGCACTACGATATGCTGTTAAACAAGTACAAATAACCACACAACAAACCACTAAACATGTGATTTTTTGTGTCTCTGATGATGGCCCGGGCATTTCTGTAGAAAATCGCGAAAAGATGTTTAAACCCTTTACTCGATGCGAAATCCAATCAGAAAAAAAGGGTTATGGAATGGGCCTAGCGATAGTCGCTAGAGTAGCAGCATGGCATGGAGCACAGGTTGCGATTAGTCAATCAAACGAATTAGGGGGAGCTAAATTTACGGTGAGTTTTAATCGTTAGGGTGAAGTAGGTACATACCGCGTTTTCCTCTAAGACTGCAAAAAGTCCAATACCATAGGGTACACGTCCAGTGATGCATTTTTTCCGATAACACAATCCACATGCCCGTAATCTGCAATTTGTTGACGATGATAATAGTCTTTGCCATTAACACTACTCAGTAGGTTGTAGGTTTCTAAAGTGCTGCGAGGCAACACGCAGTCATTATTTGCCCCTGAGATAAACAGCATGGGCAAGGTTAATTTTTGCAAATGTGGAAGATAGCTATTCTGCCCTTTGGCATCAATAAGATGGTTAGCCAATAAAATATCAGTCAGTTGTTTCATGGCGCGCAAATTTACCCTGCCAAACATCCGAGGTAAGGCGTTATGGGTGGCAACGTTGAGTTGACTATGCTCATACAATTCACCGAATAAGGAGCTAATACGATGGCATACGGCACTGTTACAGCGTTCATGCTCGGGAACGGGCATAAAGAATAAGCTGGCATCATATAATTTGCTGCACAGCCCAGCGTTGCTGTCGGTATAGGCAGTTAAGTGATTTTTACCCAGATAGGGTAACCACCCTGGTAACCGTAATTTGGCTTTATTAATATTCAAATTCAACGAATACAAGTGGGTGGAAACTTGTGAACACACCACTTTTCTAACGTTTTGTAGACCGGTTAACAACGCCATGGTTAGGGTTGATGAACCTACGCCGTGGGCAAATATATCAACAGCCCTAGCCTTAGTTAGCTCACAAACACGGGCAACAGCCGCAGGATAATCCAAGGTGGCAACATCATCCATAGTGCATTGCATTGCCGAAACTGGCAATTCAATACTTAAGCGGTGATCTAATAACCACACGTCATATTCGTGACTCACCAAATATTCTAGTAAATTACAATCTATGGTATCTATGGCATACATCAAACTAGACACACCAATGCAGTGTGACAAAATAATCGGCCCTTTACTGCCCCCCTGGAATCGCGTTAAACGCAACTCAACGTCATCCTCAGTAGTAAAAAAATACTGTTCAGGTTTATCGAGGTTTAATGGCCTAATTGCTGTAACGCTGTGATGCGGGTCGAAACGTTGCACATTGCTGAGATAATCACTTAGGTTATTCATCCTTGCTTCCTTGGTACAAAGTAAAAACGGCGATACCTTAGTATAGATAACTTGCTGAAAAAGCAATCAACATGGCACGGTAAAGCCGATCTTCGCAAGAATTGTAATAGGCGATAAAACGCTTAAATTTTTTTGGCTTTTTTCTTTTCCTTTTTAGTTAGTGGCTCGAGACTAGTAGCTCGAAGCTGCTTTTCTAAACCTTCTTAACAAACTCCGACTTCAACTTCATGGCACCTATGCCATCAATTTTACAATCGATATCATGATCACCATCCACTAAACGGATATTTTTTACTTTAGTTCCTACCTTCACCACTAAGGATGAGCCTTTCACTTTGAGATCTTTAATTACGCTAATAGTATCGCCGTCAGTAAGCACATTGCCGTTCGAGTCTTTTATAATTTTTTGTTCTTCGTCTACTTCACCAGCTTGGGGCCATTCATGAGCACATTCTGGACACACATACATATCCCTATCTTCGTAGGTAAAAGCAGAGGCGCATTGGGGGCATTGGGGTAACTCCCTCATGAAAAAATCCTTACTACATAGGTATTAAAAAACGATTGTCCCTAATTATCCGCGCATTACTATTCAAATGCCAGCGTCAACCTTGCTTCTTGATCTAGGCTTAATCTGAAAATTATAAGAGTAAATATTTGAATGGCAGAATGAAATTAAAATGGTTTTGATTTTGACTTCTAAGCTTGTTGGCGGATATAAGTAGCAGTATTAGGGGCCACGCCAAAGTTGTCTTCATCTTTATTACCTAACAAAGAATTAATCACTGCCAATAAAGAAAAATGATGGATGGCGTGACTAGAAACAAAAACTAACTCACGGGCTAAGGTTGATTGAGTCTGAGTATTTTGGGTTTTATTAACCGAAATTTCACTGGCCACTGCAAGGGGCATATCTGCATCTAACTGACTGACTTGGATTAACCATTGCTCCACTTTTTGCCACTCTAATAGGGCTGTTTGAGGGCAAGTTTCCACACTCGAATAACGATTGCGTTTATTGTAATTAACCAGTCCTTGACTCAATCCATCTTGTAACGCCAAGTAATGATCCAATATGTGCCGCATATGTGTACCAGCACTGCTAGCAAAATGAGGCTTAATAACCACTTGATAATTTTCGGCGGTTAAATCTCGCAAGAATTTTTTTGCCTGTTGAACCGTTTCTAATTGGCTTTCAAGAGTTATGGCATTATTGAGCATGTGCTTCCTGTCTTGTTATTAGTTGATTTAAATGGGATGCGCAATTCGTTAAGACCATAAGTAACACAGATAAATTTCAAACCTTTACTCATATTCATACATATACCCAAGCCACCTCAAAATGACGGATTCAGCGGGAGTTTAAAGCGGTTTAGGTAGGGCCGCTTAGGTGGGACCTCCCAGGTTAGGCGGTCATTTGCAGACCTAGTGGTCTAAGTCAAAAATGGCCAACGCGGCATGGGATGCCCCGCATAAATCGCTTTAAAACCCGCCCGAAGGGAACGCGCATTTTGAGATGGTTTGGGTATAGACTGCCAATACTAGTATTTTCGCACAAGCCTATTCAAATAAGTTTCACAAAAACTTCACATTATCCCTAACTTTTTAAACTTGTGTCAAATCTCACTTGTGAACAGTCACGTTTATATTGTTTTGGTGTTTGCCCGTAGTGTTTTTTAAACACCGCATACAAATACTGGATTGAAGGATAGCCACAGGCGCTAGCTATTTCTGCCAATTCAGTGTCTGTTTCAGCTAACATTTTACAGGCGCGATTAAGCTTCTCGTTGTGTATTTGTGTATGCACACTATGACCACATTCTTGCACAAAACGCTGCTCTAAGTTTGAACGGGAGATACCAACATAATCAATCACTTGCTCAACTTTAATGCCGCGACAGGCATGTTGACGAACATAGTGCATCGCTTGTATGACATAAGGATCTTGCAATGCTTTAAAATCGGTTGATTGGCGCTGGATGATGCCTATGGGTGGCACAAGCACCCTTGCTAAAGGCTTTGCTTTTGGCAGCGGCTCGGATGATTTTTCGGTATCTTGCCGGTTTAATTGCCGATGTAGTAATTTTGCCGCCTGAAAGCCCATATCAAAGCAACCTTGACTTACAGAACTTAAACTCACGCGACTAAGGTTACGGGCAATATCGTCATCATCAATACCCACAATTGACACTTGGTCTGGCACCAATCGATGGGTTTTATCACAAGCTTGTAATAAATGTCTGGCACGAGCATCGGTGACCGCGATAACACCAACAGGCAAAGGCAAGCTTTCAATCCAGTCTGCAAGCCGGTTCATGCTGTAGTGCCAAGTGTCGGGTTGAGTTTTGTAGCCACGATATACAGAACAACTAAAACCATCTTTTTCACATAAGTTCACTATGGCTCTTTCTCGCTCCAAGGCCCAGCGGTGTTGGTTATCTGGTGGAAAGCCATAAAAAGCAAAACGTTGTAACCCCTTTTGTTTCAGATGTTGATAGGCACAATTGACAACCGCCTCATTATCAGTGGCGACATAGGGAACAGCAGGATAATCCTCTGGTGATTGGTATGAGCCACCCACCCCAATGACCGGAATATGCATGTCAACTAATGCAGATTGCATATCTGGATCGTCAAAATCAGCAATAATTCCATCCACTTCCCAATCGTCGAGATTATTCAAACGGGCCAAACAGTCTTCTTCAAGGTACACATCCCAATCCACTTTTGTAGATTGTAGATAGTGGCCTATGCCCTCTATTACTTGGCGGTCGTACACCTTATTTGCATTAAACAACAAGCTAATACTGTATTGCCTGTCGTCTTGCCCATTTAGTCTGCTGTAATTCACTGCTTGATACCTCTTGGCTTGACTAAAAAGTCGCCATAAGAATAACCAAAAAAAGCTTAACAATAAAATAACAAATTACGGAATTTAATTATGTAATTTCGTAATTGAGCGTTTATGTGCTCTAGGTCAGTATACCAACATCAAAAATAAGGTGGATAGTGTGATGTATTTAGGTGTTGATTTAGGCACGTCTGGGATAAAAGTGATTATCACCAATCCCGAAGGGCAGATAGTTGATTCGCAGTCGGCAGAGTTGGCGGTGTCTCGACCACAAACATTATGGTCTGAACAAAATCCAGCAGATTGGTGGCTAGCATTTTGTCAGGTGATGGATGCGTTAGCTAGTCGTGAGTATTTGTCTCAGGTTAAAGCAATAGGTTTGTCCGGGCAAATGCATGGTGCTACTTTGCTCGACAAAAATGCTGAAGTGATCCGTCCTGCCATTCTCTGGAACGACGGTCGCAGTGGGTCTCAGTGCACAGAGCTTGAACAAGCTGTGCCAAATAGCCGTGATATCACTGGCAATATTATGATGCCGGGCTTTACCGCACCTAAACTAATGTGGTTAAAACAGCACGAAGCAGAGAATTTTGCTCGAATAGACAAAGTATTATTACCTAAAGATTATTTGAGATTCTTATTAACCGGTGACTTCGCTTCAGATATGTCAGATTCGGCTGGGACCCTTTGGCTCAACACCCAAAAACGAGACTGGGATACCGATTTACTCGCTGCATGTGGTCTAAGTGTAAAACATATGCCCCAGCTTTTTGAAGGCAATCAAATCACAGGTGTATTGCAATCAGATTTAGCCAGTCGCTGGGGTTTATCAGAAGTGCCGGTAGTAGCAGGGGCTGGTGACAACGCAGCAGGCGCTATAGGTGTTGGCCTGGTTGAACCGGGCCAAGGCATGATCTCTCTGGGTACCTCAGGTGTGTATTTTGTGGTCACCGACCAATTTAGCCAACAAGCTGAATTGGCCGTCCACAGTTTTTGTCATGCATTACCGCAACGTTGGCATTTAATGTCGGTGATGTTAAGCGCGGCAAGCTGCTTAGATTGGTTTGCTAAACAAATAGTAGAACAAGATATTGGTCAGCTACTCGAGCAACTCGAACACCACCCAGTTAAGCAAAAAACAGCGCCTTACTTTTTACCTTATTTGAGTGGCGAACGCACCCCACACAACAATCCATTGGCCCAAGGTGCTTTTATTGGATTAACCCACGACACCAATAAACTCGACATGTTATATGCGGTGCTTGAAGGTGTATGTTTTGCCTTTGCTGACGGAGTGGATGCACTGCATCAGTCTGGTACTAAAGCAACAGAAATAACCGTTATTGGTGGCGGAGCACAAAGTGCCTATTGGCGACAGCTGATGGCTGATGTGTTGAATACCAAAATCACTTTTAGAAAAGGCGGTGAAGTCGGCCCAGCACTAGGTGCTGCCCGCCTCGCCCAATTGGCAATAGAGCCAAACCTATCGATTGAACAAATTTGCCCACAACCAGAAGCGGTGCAAAGCCATAACCCAAATGCTGAAATTCAACCTATGCTTGAGCAACGACGAGCAGCATATATGCAAGCCTATCCTCAATTACGCACAATTTTTAACAAGGAAATATTATGACCACTTATTTTGATTCAATCCCCAGCATTCAATTTGAAGGCGCTGAGTCTGACAACCCATTAGCTTTTCATCATTATGATGCCAATCAAGTGGTGCTTGGCAAAACTATGGCCGAACACCTGCGTTTTGCAGCCTGTTACTGGCACAACTTTTGTTGGGACGGTGCCGACGTATTTGGTCAAGGCACCTTTGGCAGACCTTGGCTAAAACCTGGCGATCCTATGCAAATGGCCAAACAAAAAGCCGACGTAGCATTTGAGTTTTTCAGTAAACTAAACGTGCCGTATTACTGTTTTCACGATATTGATGTGGCCCCTGAAGGCGACAGCATTAACGATTATGTGAATAACTTTTCGGCTATGGTGGATGTACTGGAACAAAAACAATCTGAAACCGGGTTAAAACTGCTTTGGGGCACAGCCAACTTATTTAGTAACCCAAGATACGCTGCTGGCGGCGCATCCAATCCTAATCCAGACATATTCAGTTATGGCGCCACACAAGTATGCCATGCGATGAATGCCACCAAGCGATTGGGCGGTGAAAACTACGTACTGTGGGGGGGACGAGAAGGTTACGAAAGTCTACTTAACACTGACCTACGTCAAGAGCGCGAGCAGCTAGGTCGTTTCTTCACTATGGTAGCCGAACATAAACACAAGATTGGTTTTAAAGGCGCATTATTGATTGAGCCAAAACCTCAAGAGCCGACCAAACACCAATATGATTACGATACCGCCACTGTATACGGTTTCCTTAAACAGTATGGTTTAGAGCAAGAATTTAAAGTGAACATTGAAGCGAACCACGCGACTTTGGCTGGTCATTCATTTCACCATGAAATAGCCACTGCGATCTCTTTAGGTTTATTCGGTAGCATTGATGCCAACCGCGGTGACGCACAAAATGGCTGGGATACGGATCAATTCCCCAACGCTGTGGATGAGTTAAGTTTAGTCATGTATGAAATTCTCAAATCAGGCGGTTTTACCACTGGTGGATTGAACTTTGACTGTAAATTACGTCGTCAAAGTAGTGACCCTGCAGATTTGTTTCATGGACACATTGGTGGTATGGATCATATGGCGCTGGCGCTTAAAAAAGCAGCTGCGATTCTAGAAAATGACTTTATTGCAGATAAAATTTCACAACGCTATGAAGGATGGGGTCAAAACTTTGGTCAATCTGTTTTAAATGGTCAGCATAGTCTTGAATCACTTGCTAAGCACACAGTGAGCAATAATCTGCAGCCCAAACACGTTAGCGGACAACAAGAGTTACTTGAGAACAAAGTTAATCGTGTGTTGTTCGGTTAGTCAATAAGGTCATATAGAAACGCAGTTATCTTGGTTTCTGACGTAGCGCCTGATGTGTAGCATCAGGCGTTTTGTTTTATGCCCAAGATAAGACAGAGAAAAGCGACGGCGCTTTAAAGGACATATTTAATCAACTTTGAGGGGTATGTAATTTATAATCCCACTATTTTCATTCTGACCTTTTAGTTTAGCTGGCTTCAGCTTTTGAACGGTTATATCCTAGAGCCGTCAACTTAATAGAGTCAAAGTCATCAACCTAATAACGTCATCTACTCAATGACTCATCGTTGTGACTGTTTAAACCAGATTAAGCATAAGATAGTCAGCTAACGTCTTTGAATCGCACAACTTTTTTGCCAAGCTATACACATTGCAATGTGTGAGCTGTCAAAGCTTCATTAATTACAGAGGAAAATATGTCTAATCAATTACAAGCATTACGAGAAATCACCACAGTTGTGGCTGACACGGGCGATATTGAAGCCATTAAAAAATACCAACCGGTCGATGCGACGACTAATCCGTCATTGTTGCTTAAAGCAGCAGAAATGCCGCAGTACAAGTCTCATCTTGAAGCCGCTGTGGCATGGGCGAAAGAACAATCTTCTGACGCTGAACAACAAATCATTGATGCAGGCGACAAATTATCTGTAACTATTGGCACCGATATAGTGAATATCGTACCGGGCCGAATTTCTACCGAAGTAGATGCACGTTTATCATTTGATACCGCAGCGAGTATCGAAAAAGCCCACAAATTAATTGCTCTGTATAAAGAAGCTGGGATCGACAAGAGTCGTATATTGATTAAGTTAGCTTCTACTTGGGAAGGCATTAAAGCTGCAGAAGTATTAGAAAAAGAAGGTATTAACTGTAATCTAACTTTATTATTTGGTTTTGCTCAGGCGCAAGCGTGTGCCGAAGCGGGTGCATATTTAATCTCACCTTTTGTCGGACGTATTCTGGACTGGTTTAAGAAAAGTACCGGTAAAACTGACTACAGCTCTGCTGAAGATCCGGGTGTGGTATCTGTTACTAAAATTTATAACTACTACAAAGATCACGGTTACAAAACTGTCGTTATGGGCGCAAGTTTCCGCAACACCGGTGAAATTACTGAACTAGCTGGATGTGATCGTTTAACTATTGGCCCTGGCTTATTAGAAGAGTTATCACAAACTGATGCGGCTTTACCTATTAAGTTAAAAGACAACGGCGCTACCAAAACACCTGGAACACCGTTAACAGAAGCTCAGTTCCGCTGGGATATGAATCAAGACGCCATGGCAACAGAAAAGTTATCTGAAGGTATTCGTAACTTCGCCGCCGACCAAGTTAAATTGGAAGCTATGTTAAGAAGCTACTTATAAGCTAAATTAATCGTTATACCCATACCACCTCAAAATGCGCGTTTCAGAACGACTGGGGCGCTTCAATTCAAGGCGTGTCAATGACTGAATGTCGACCACCTTCTGAATTGGCACAACGAAGAAGTGGAGTGCCCCAGCCGTTCCCTTCGGGCGGGTTTTAAAGCGATTTATGCGGCGTTGGCCATTTTTGACTTAGACCACTAGGTCTGCAAATGGCCGCCTAACCTAAACCGCTTTAAACTCCCGCTGAATCCGGAATTTTGAGGTGGAATGGGTATAGAGCGTCGAATTCGGCGCTTTTTGCGTTTAAGACATATTTAAGGTCAGACCTAATATTTACTACATTGAGAATAAAACATGACAGCACTAACTGCATCTCCCGCTTGGAAAAACCTTGAAAACTTAGCGACTAAAATAAAAACCCAACACATGCGAGACTGGTTTGCTGCAGACCCACAACGTGCTGAAAATTTCACTCAAGCGGCCTGTGGTATTGAATTGGATTTTTCTAAAAACCTTGTCACCGACGAAGTCATGCAAGCATTACAAACACTTGCCAGTGAGTGCCAGGTAAATGAAAAAAGTCAGGCCATGTTTGCCGGTGAAATCATTAATCACACCGAAAAGCGGGCTGTATTACATACCGCACTGCGTAACTTTTCAGGAAAACCAGTCATAGTAGACGGTGAAGATGTGATGCCAGAAGTATTAGCCTGTCAGCAAAAGATTCAAGATTTTGTTACTAGCGTGCACAGTGGTGAGCGTAAAGGGTATACCGGAAAACCCTTAAAACACATTATTGCCATTGGTATTGGTGGCTCTTTCCTTGGTCCTAAAATCATGTCCGAAGCTCTTAAACCGTATTGGTTTAAAGGGGTAAAAGTGCATTATGTGGCGAATGTTGATGGCTGTCATATTCAAGACGTATTAGCCACAGTTGATCACCAAGAAACCTTAGTGGTGATGTCGTCTAAATCGTTCACCACTCAAGAAACCTTACAAAATACCCTGACCGCTAAAGCATGGTTTTTGGGTGAAGGTGGAACCCAACAAGATATCGCTAAACATTTTATTGCGGTGTCTTCAAATATTAAAGCGGCCACCGAATTTGGTATGGCCGAAGATAATATTTTTCCATTGTGGGATTGGGTCGGCGGACGTTATTCACTTTGGTCAGCTATTGGTTTACCTATTGCACTAACAATAGGTTACGACAACTATCGTGAGTTATTGCAAGGTGCGTTTGACATGGATGAACATTTTCAAACCGCGCCGATAGAGAACAACTTACCGATGATCTTAGCCTTATTAGGTGTATGGTATGTCAATTTCTTTGACGCACAAAGTCATGTGTTATTGCCCTATTATCATTATTTACGCGGTTTTCCCGCTTATGTACAACAACTGGATATGGAAAGTAACGGTAAACGTATTGCCGGCGCTAGCACCGAAACCGACTACGCAACTGGGCCAATTATTTGGGGCAGCGAAGGCACTAACGGTCAACATTCATTCCACCAGCTTATCCATCAAGGTACAGTATTAGTACCCGCAGACTTTATGTTGCCCCTAAACGTACCTAATCAAGACAACACCCATCACGCTATGTTGGCATCCAACTGTTTTGGTCAAACTCAAGCCTTAATGCAAGGTAAAACCTTTGCCGAATGTAAGGCAGACTTATCCTCCAAAAACTTGGACGATACGACGCTTGAATCCCTTGCCACTCACAAAACCATGCCCGGTAATAAGCCAAGCAACACCTTACTGTTTAACCAAGTAGATCCTAAAACCTTAGGTGCCTTGGTGGCTATGTACGAACATAAAGTTTTTGTGCAAGGTGCTATCTGGGGTGTGAACTCGTTTGACCAATGGGGCGTGGAACTAGGCAAAGAATTAGGCAACCAAGTACTTGATAAATTGGTTAACAGCGACGCCGAGCTATCTTTTGATGCTTCAACTAATCAATTAATCAGTAAATTTAGACAAGCTAACGGATAAACGCGAGCTACGAGCTTCGTAAACATGATGAACCTTTTAGCCAGTTGTATATCAACTGGCTTTTTTAATTCCAAATTTATAAATCAACGCATAAAAGAGTTTGAACCACAGAGCTCACAGGGCGCTTCGCTGCACAGAGGAATAGATTGTTAAGAATTAAGTCTTTTTTGCTTTTTGCTGTCACTAAATGTTCATGGTTTGTTAATAAATAGTACAAATACTTATACTATTTTAACTGTCCGTATGGTACATAGTCATTAAGCTATTGTTTTATGTCGAAAATCACAACAGCTTGAAGAGTATCGTGGTAATTAGTGCGCTATAAAAATAATAAAGGAGATCAAAATGGATAAGTCCGAATTATTGTCTACCTTAGATTCAGAAACCAAGTCATCTAAAAGTAAAGCAAACAAACGTAAATGGCGAGAGATTGAAGCCATCCACGACAGACACAGACTCAAGCAAGAATTACGCGAGCTGGGAATGTCAGCAGAGGATGAATTAGAATTTTTGTAACTGTAAAAGCCCTGTAAAATCAGGGCTTTTTTTATGAGCTACGAGCTATGGTCATAGGGTTAAGTTACCCAATCAATCAAAAACGACCTTATTTTTCATTCATAAAGCCGTTTTCATTTTGTTTAAAACTCGTCGCTCGTAGCTTATATCTCAACTAGCCCGCGGTTAACTCGCGACTTCTTCCAACCCAGATTTTCCTTCGACCACGTACGCCTTGGGCATAAAACTATCAACTGATGACTCTTTCATTTCCAAGGTAAAAAGTTCAGGATTACAATTTTCTTGTAATAAACAACCTTCTGTTAAATTGGGATAGATTTCATCATAACGTTTGATTTCTGTTTGGCTGACTCTTCTGTAGATGTGAGATCGGTTTAACTCGTTGGGATTCGATAAGCCAGCAGAGGAAACCAGATCAAAAGTAGCGTGCACTGTGCCTTTATGAAAGCTGGCAATACGCGTCGCTTTATCACCCACAACTAAACCAGAAGCTAAGCCTGGGTCTTGAGTTGCCACGCCTGTTGGGCACTCATTGGTATGACAGATTAAGGACTGAACGCAACCAAGAGCAACCATCATTCCTCTAGCGCTATTACACATATCAGCGCCTAGCGCTAAATTTTTGACCAAGTGAAAACCGGTCAAGGTTTTACCGCTGGCAATCACCTTAATATCTTTTTTCAGATCAAAACCAATAAGTACGTCAATCACAAATACCAACGCTTCACGCAGTGGCATACCAACTGAGTTAGAATATTCAAGTGGTGCAGCACCTGTACCACCTTCCCCGCCGTCAACGGTAATAAAATCAGGCTGAATTTTAGTGGCGATCATTGCCTTACACAGCGCAATAAACTCGCTTTTTCGACCAATACACAATTTAAAGCCTATTGGTTTGCCTCCAGACAGTTCCCTAAGCAATTTAATAAAACTCATCATTTCTAAAGGCGTTGCAAATGCCGAATGTACAGGTGGAGATTCGACCCGAGTGCCAGGCTCTACCTGTCTGATTTGAGCTATCTCAATGGTATTTTTATGTGCAGGTAAAATACCGCCATGTCCAGGTTTAGCGCCTTGAGATAATTTAATTTCAATCATCTTGATGTTGTCTTTTATCGCAGTTTTGGCGAAACTATCCCCGTCAAATTTTCCATCTGCAGTTCGACAACCAAAGTAACCCGTTCCTATCTGCCATACCAAGTCGCCACCGTGTTTTAGATGCGCTGGGCTAACGCTACCTTCACCTGTGTTGTGATAAAAATTGCCTTTTTTTGCACCTTTATTTAATGCTTCTATGGCATTGCCACTTAACGAGCCAAAACTCATGGCAGATATATTAAAAACACTTGCAGAATAGGGTTGCAAACAATCGGCGCCTCCCACCTTTATTCGCTGATTGGGTGTTTCTCGGTCTGCATGAATAGCGGCCAACGAATGTCCAATCCATTCATAGCCTACGGCTTGAGTATCGAGCTTAGTCCCATATGGCACTGCATCCTGTGCACCTTTAGCCCGTTGATAAATCACCGATCTGAACATTCGACTAATGGGTACACCATCGGTTTCAGATTCAAAAAAATACTGACGAAAAAAGGGCCGAAAAAACTCCATAATCCAACGTCCACGACCTACAAAAGGGAAGTTACGTCTAATGGCATGTTTTGTTTGATACATGTCATACAGACCGATTAAGGAAATGGGTATCAGCACTAAGCTGAACCAAATAATATTCGACCACATAAAAGTCAGTGCTAACATTACTATCCAAGCAATGATGTTGACTATGACAAAAGTGCTTCTCATTTCATGACCTTATTTAGATAAATATTCGATTAGAAAATTAAACTTGCCAATTGATTGGGCTTTTATTTTGCTGTATTAAAATTTCGTTGGTTTCAGAGAAATGTTTACAACCAAAAAAACCTCGATATGCTGACAGCGGCGAAGGATGAGGTGCACTAAGTACATGATGTTTTTGTGTATCGATTACCGCACCTTTTTTCTGAGCATGACTACCCCACAGCAAAAATACCAACCCATCACAATGCTCACTAAGTTGTTGGATAACCTTATCGGTAAATTGCTCCCAGCCTATTTTTCCATGAGAGTGAGCTTGACCTTGTTCAACCGTGAGCACGGTGTTGAGCAGCAATACGCCCTGCTCTGCCCAACTCTGTAAAAATCCGTGTTGCGGAATACTAAAACCCGTAATATCAGAGGCTAATTCTTTATATATGTTCACCAATGAAGGTGGCGTTTTAACTTGGGGCAATACCGAAAAACATAATCCATGAGCTTGATTTGGGCCGTGGTAAGGATCTTGACCTAATATCACCACAGTAACTTGGTCTAGCTCAGTTAACGTAAAAGCATTAAAAACATCCTGACTGGGCGGATAAATTGTTTTGCCAGCAGCCCTTTCACTTTCAACAAATTGCATCATTTGTTGAAAGTAAGGCTGTTGCTTTTCTTGGCCTAAAATATCTGCCCAAGTGGTCATTAAGTATCTTTAGCTCAACACACTAAACAAATGGGCTTTTAACGCTGCATAGTCGCAAGGTAACTCTACTGACAATCCCTCGTTACCAGCGCAATCTGCCAATACCTTAGGCAAACTGATGGGTTGGCCTAAGACATTTTCAACCGTTTCGCGAAATTTAGCGGGGTGAGCTGTACCCAAAAAGATACCTGTTTGGCCATCTTCCATATACCTAATCAACGCTTTGTAAGCGATGGCGGCATGAGGCTCACTGACATATCCTAACTGCGCTAACTGACGCATAGCCACCTGGGTATATTCTTCATCGACTGTATCACCAGAAATCACCGACTTGTCCACTAATCCTTGCTCTATCATGGCTTCAATGCGCGGCCAATTATTCGGTTGACTTACATCCATGGCATTAGACAAAGTGGCAATCGTATCTTTAGGCTCCCATTCACCTGTTTTTAAGTAGCGCGGCACAGTATCGTTTAAGTTAGTGGCGGCAACAAAATGTTTAACCGGCAAACCCATAACTTTAGCAATCAGGCCCGCGGTTAAATTACCAAAGTTACCACTGGGTACTGAAATCACTAAATCTTCGCGCTGTGCTGGGGTGAGCTGTGAGACTGCTTCAAAGTAATAACACACTTGCGCTGCTAAACGACTGATATTAATAGAGTTTGCAGAATTCAAATGTAAGCCGTCACGTACATCAGGATCATCAAAAGCACTTTTAACTAATTGCTGACAAGCGTCAAAGTCGTCTTCAATCGCTACTGTATGTATATTGCCACCCAGCGTGGTGAACAACTTCTCTTGGAGCTGACTGATTTTGCCTTTTGGATACAAGATCACCACATTGATGTTTTCGATACCATGAAATGCATGGGCAACAGCGGCACCAGTATCACCTGATGTAGCAGTTAAAATAGTGATAGGTTGACCTTCGGAAATGGCAACTAAACACTGGGCAATAAAACGGCCACCAAAATCTTTAAATGCAAGTGTAGGGCCATGGAACAGCTCCAAGGTATACACATTATCTGTGACTTTCGCCAAAGGAGCATCAAATACAAACGCTCGTTCAACGATCCCAGCAAGCACTTCACGAGGTAATTCATCACCAATTAAGGTGCTTAAAATCTCTATGCTGCGATCAACAAAAGGCATCGCCAATATTGCTTCAATATCGTCAAACTTGGGTATTTTTGTAGGGAAAAATAGCCCTTGGTTTTTGCCTAAACCTTTTTTTACTGCTTCGGCAAACGTAACTTGCTCAGAAGCATCTTTTAAATTTACGAGTTCCACTTTACATCCTTTTTAATACTTAAATGTTGCACTAGTAGTAGCCGTGTAGGCCCTGTGTTACTAGCTCCTTTGGAAGCTATCGCTTTCAAGAGTGGCTTACCGTCGCACCACTCGAGTCTAGCTGGCAAATATGACTAAAACCGGTGTCATTTTGAATATAATTATCAGCTAACCATTGATTAATTGTTTTCGCGTTTTCTATATTATCGCATACTGCAAATACTGTGGGGCCAGAGCCTGAAATACCAAAGGCTAGAGCGCCCTGTTGTACTGCGAAGCTACGCGATTCATCAAATTTTGGCAACAGTGACTTGCGGTAAGGTTCGGCAATCACATCTAACATCATGGCAGCTGCGAGTTTTTCATCCTTACGGTACAAAGCATCAACAAAAACTGCCAACTGACGTCCAAACTGAATAGTATTCGCCATATCAACCTGTTTAGGCAAAATATCTCGCGCTGCAGCAGTTGATACACTGATACCAGAATAACACGATACCCAATACCAATTTTCAAACATCGGTAATTGTAGTGCTATCTGCTCCTTATGTTCGGCCATTAAGGTTAGACCACCGAGAAAACATGGTGCAACATTATCGTAATGCACACTGCCGCTTATTTGTCCTTCCAGCTCTCCCATAACCAACAACAGTTGATTATCGGTGAAAGCAGCCTTACCAAAATAATCAGCAAAAAACTGATTCAAACCATGCAATGCCGCCACAATTGAGCTAGCGCTAGAGCCTAAGCCGCTGCCAATTGGCAAATGTTTGTGAAGGGTCATTTTAAGGGCGGGTATAGCGCTTTTTGCATGACCCTGTTGTTCTAACGCAGCAATAAAATGTTGATAACAACGGGTAACAATATTGCTATTTGCATCAGGCGGCAATTTATCAGCAAAGCGGCCTTTAATCACCAAACTAAACTGCTCTGCAACTTCAATATCAACTTCATCACCTAATAAACTACCGTCTATTGGTTTTAACGCAGCCCCCAGTAAATCGAAGCCTAAGCTGACGTTACCAATAGAAGCGGGGGCATAAGCTCTTAAACTAGCGTTTTTCATATTATTGTCTGACATTATATAGTTTGTTTCCAAGGCATGGTACGCATGACATCGGCAAATACGCCTGCCGCAGTCACTGCCGCACCTGCGCCATAACCTCTTATAACATAAGGGATAGGTTGGTAATAATGGCTATGGATCGCCAAAGCATTTTCGCCTTCTTTTACCATATACAGTGGGTGTGACTCACTGACAGCTTCGATACTGACCACACATTTACCATGCTCAATCGAACCGACATAACGTAACACTTTGCCTACAGATTTCGCTGTTGCTACTTTTTCAGCGTAATAACTGTCTAGTTCAGGCAGGCGCGCCATAAAGTCATCGATACTGCCACTGGCATCAAAAGTAGAGGGTAATATTGGTTCTATAGTGATGTCGGATAATTCAAGGGTTAAACCTGATTCACGGGCCATAATCAGCAGCTTTCTAGCGACATCCATACCACTCAAATCATCACGAGGATCCGGCTCAGTAAAACCATTCTTTTTAGCAATTTCAGTGGCTTCAGACAAGCTCAAGCCCTCATCTAACTTACCAAATACAAAAGACAATGAGCCAGACAAAATGCCTTCAAAACGCACTAATTCATCACCGGCATAAAACAAATTTTGTAAATTATCAATAACTGGTAGACCTGCACCTACGGTAGTTTCATACAAAAACTGGCGATTAGTCTGTTGGGCTGTTTCTCTTAACAATTTATAAAATTCTGTGCTGGCCGTATTGGCTTTTTTATTAGGTGTAACAACATGAAATCCATCAAGCATCATCTGAGGATATTGTTCAGCAATGCTAGCACTACTGGTACAGTCGATGACCACAGGGTTAACCAAGCTATTTTCGTGTACAAAATTGACTAAATTTTCCATCGATAGCTGCTTATCACTTCGGCTTAAGTCTTCTTGCCAAGATGCAGCTAGGTCTATGCCATTAGATTGCAGTAATAGTTTCTTACTATTTGCAATGCCATACACTTTTAAACTTATATTTTTTGCAAGTAAAGAAGCTTGTTGGCGGGCAATTTGGGCTAAAAGCTCTTTTCCTACACTACCGCAGCCCACTAAAAACACGTCTATGGCATGTAGGTTAGAGAAAAAATTCTGATGCACTACTTTCACCGCTTTTTTAGCTTTGCTGGATTCGATTACCGTGGAAATGGAGCGTTCGGAGGAACCTTGAGCAATCGCCACGTTGTTCACTCTTGCTTGCGCCAAAGAGCTAAAAAATTTGGCCGCCAGTCCTTTAGAATGGCGCATACCGTCGCCGACCAAGGTCACAATCGCCAATTCATGACGCACTTCAATAGGGTCAAGCAAGTGATTGCTAAGCTCTAAAGCAAAGGAGTCTTCTAATAAACCTTGTGCTCGATTAGCATCTTTACTGTGAATACAAAAACTAATGCTGTATTCAGACGAAGACTGAGTAATCAAACTAATCGAGATATTGGCGTTCGACATAATTTCAAACACGCGGCTAGCCATACCCACCATGCCTTTCATGCCGGGACCCGCCACGTTAAACATGGTCATATCATCTAAGTGCGAGATGCCTTTTACGCTAGTCCACTTAGTACTGGCTTCGTTACTGATTAAGGTACCAGGTGCAGCTGGATTAAGAGTATTGCGAATTAAACAGGGGATATGGTGCTGCGCGATGGGACCAATCGTTTTAGGGTGTAATACTTTTGCACCAAAATAAGATAATTCCATGGCTTCTTGATACGTCAGCTTATCAAGCAATACCGCGCCTTCTACTTGATTCGGATCAGCATTATACACGCCATCTACATCGGTCCAAATTTCACAACACTGTGCATTGATACAAGCCGCTAATATAGCAGCGGAATAATCGGAACCATTGCGGCCTAAAGTAACTTTTTCACCGGCTTCATTCACCGCAACAAATCCTGGCATAATTAAGATTTGTTCACCTGAAATATCAACATCACTAAAGCGAGCTTTACTGGCAGATACATCGGCGATGCTATCTAAGTAGTCGCCTTCGGCAATAATATAGTTAACCGGATCAATAATGCAGTTGGCATGACCTAAAGTGCTTAAAATCTCACTGAAAATATTCACACTGATATATTCGCCAATACTCAGCACTTTAGCGACAACTTGCTCAGGTGCACAACGCAGCAAAGCAAAACCTTCTAAATGCTGATTAAGGTCGTTTAAGGTATGTTGAATGTAATCAGCTAATTTAGCTTGAGAAAAATTGGGTAAATTGGTTTGTAAGTCATCCAAAATGCCAAACAACACCATATTTAATTTGGCAAACAACTCACCGTAATCTTTACCTGATGCCGCTTCATCACATAATAGTGATAAGGCATTAGTCACGCCCTTTGGAGCAGACAATACAACAGCCGCACCCACATCATTGTGACATGCAACACTAATGTCTTTCACTCTTAAGTAACGTTCTGCATCAGCGAGAGATGACCCGCCAAACTTCAATACCTTCATTTTTAATTCCTCAACTGTTTCAACTCATTATGTTTATCAAGTATTTTTTGCGCATCCAAATAACAAAAAAGCCCGCTGGGGTTGCGGGCTTTTTATGTGTAATGCGTATGCACTAGCCAGCGACCACCCTATCGAAGGTGATAATCATCATGCCGGTGGTGGTGGTTATTATTTTTTGCATGTGCGCAATTTGCCGTATAGACGTCTATATGTCAACTGACAAGTCAAGTTGTTTTGTTATTTGATATATCTCCATCGCTGAACCCGACAATAATTGCATTATGATGGCTGCAGACATGTCAGAATTTTTTACAACTATCATAAAGAAAATAAATGTTTCATCCTTGCGAGCAAGCATATGTGCCTTTATATTGGTGCTCTAAGGTAATTTAATACAATTAATTGAGGAGTCAGTTATCCATGGGTGTACCAACTTGGATGCCATTGATTGAGGAACTAAAAAGAGCAGTGGCAGTGCGTGATAGGGCAGCCACAAATGCAGCCGTTGTTAAGCTGCTCGACTGCCATGCACCAGTAGGTGAGCATTGGCGCTCTTTTGCTGAACTAATGAGGATAAGTGGAGAACACACCTTGGCTCATCGAGCTATGGACGAATTTGTAGCAGCAGCAGGACATAGTCCTCAAGCTAAGTACTCTAAAGCGGTTTTGCTAACCCAAAGTGGCAAGATGCGCGAAGCATATGAACTTGTGAATACTTTGCCACCCAACGTACCTGATCGCGCCGGGCGCCAATATGTACTTGGTAATACTGCCATCACAATGGGTATGATTGACGAAGGAATAAACCACCTCAAAAAAGCAGTAAAACATAGACCTGGTTGGGGGCCAGCATGGCTAACTCTAGCATCCAGTGTCAACCTAGCGAACAACCCATTAGGTAAACGTTTGTTGCTAGATAAAATGACTGCCGAAAAACAAGGGCCAAATGATTTGGCGAGATATTATTATGCATTAGGAAAGCTCTATGTGGATCGAGGCGAATCAGCAGCAGCATTTTCTGCCTATGCCAGAGGAGCAAAACTATTACGTAAAGAAGTGCCATATAGTAAATCAGGCAACCAGAAAAACGCCCAAGCGGCAATGTCTGGCTTCGACAATGATCTGCTAGAAAGCCAAGGTAAACTGAGCAACGCCAACACAAGTCGACCTATATTTGTCACTGGCTTACCACGATCAGGTACAACATTAGTAGAGCAAATTTTGGCTAGCCATAGTCAGGTAGCGAATGGCGCTGAGTTAAATATTGCTCAACATGTTGCAGTGTTGACGGGAGGTAATTCTGGGCATGACCTCCAAGCTTATCTGGACAAAGGAGGTTCTATTAATGAAGTCGCAAATTTATATTTACACCTATTAACCGAAAAGTTTGGTTCACAAGGACGCATTGTAGACAAAACTATCGATGTTAGCCGATACATGGGGTTGATTGCCGCAGCTCTGCCTGATGCGCCACTGATATGGATGCGCCGTGATCCTATTGATTCAGCTTGGTCTTGCTTTCGAACCTTTTTTATTCATGGCGTTGGCTGGAGTTATAATTTAGAAGATATTGCCCATCATTTTTTGTTAGAAGATGCCCTACTTGCATACTGGAAAGACCGATTAGGAAAAAGGTTGTTGGTGGTGCCTTATAACGAGCTAGTCGAATCTCCAAAAGAATGGACACGCATCTTGCTTGCACATTGCGGCCTAGAAGATGAAGCGGGGGTTTACGAACCCCATAAAACAAAACGTGTAGTGATGACGGCAAGTGCACTGCAGGTGCGTAAACCCATTAATAAAGACGGTTTAAATGTCTCCATTCCCTATATCAATGAACTGCAACCGTTTATCGATGCCTATTCCCGTTGAGGATAGGCTTGCTCCCATTCCCTTCCTTTTAATTCGGTGACGTTCACATTGTGTAAAATAAATTTCAGCCAGTGTAAAAAATCACCAACAAGTGTCATATATTTTTACAACCTACAGAATTTAAAAACATTTAATTCTAAAATAAACAAATAAAACAATTAAAATCAATATATTACATAACTCGCACGATTTTTGCTTGGTTTGTGACTGAACAACTCAGGTGAAATTTTCACCTAGAAAACAATAAAATATAAAAAATATAAACAATCTGGGAAAAAACAATGAAAAAGACGTTAATGGCAGCCGCAGTTGCTGCCACTCTATCTACTGGCGCAGCTAATGCTGTAGTTATAAACTTAATCGACGACGGAACCGTTGCGGGATCAGCTTCAGAACTTGGATTTCAAATTGCTGCTGAATATTGGTCAGAACTGTTAGTCAGTGATGCTGTTATTAATTTAGGCATTTCTTTCGCTGCACTTTCACCTGGCGTAATTGGTTCAACTGGTAGTACAAAGTCAGATTTTGCTATCGAAGACTGGCACAACACATTTAATAGTACCAAAAGTAACTCAACCATCGATCAAACAATTGTTTTACCTTCTTTAAGTGGTCCAGACAATGGTATTAGCGGTTTAACAGCAGGCGTAGATGCCACTGGTAACAACGACAATACAGTTACAGCGCTTCTTGATGGCACTCAAACTGCATCTCAAACTCTTTACATGAATACGTCTTTGATAAAAGGTATGTTGGGTTTAGATATTCCGACACTTATAGACGGTAACATGAGTTTTAGCAGTGACTTTTCTTTCGATTTTGATCCAACAGATGGCGTTGATGCTGGCACCTTTGATTTTATAGGTGTTGCAATACATGAAATGGGCCATGCTTTAGGTTTTGTATCAGGCGTTGATTTTTTCGATATATACGGTACGGGCGGCCCTGGTTATGGAGCGCTAGGTTATGATCTGAATGACACCTCGATTTTTAGTGCATTAGACATGTTCCGTTATAGTGCAGAAGATACATTAGATTTTCGCACTGGCGGTAACTCTTACTTCTCAATTGATGGTGGTAAAACTGCGCTTTTCGGCAACACTATGTCAACTGGAAGATATACAGGTGATGGTCAACAAGCCTCTCATTTCAAAGACTTAGGTGGCTGTTCTGGTCAATTGGGGATTATGGACCCTAACTTTTGCTTTGGCCAGATGGGCGAAGTAACAGGCTTAGACTTAGCCTCTTATGATGCAATGGGCTGGAACTTAAGCCAAGATGCATTGACATACGGCTCTAGAACAACAGCTCAGATATATGCACAAGTTCCTGAACCTTCTACTTGGGCCATTTTAATTGGTGCTTTAGGATTAGTTGGTGCTAGGTTTCGTAAAAAGTCTGCTAGCAAAGTAAACTAAGTAAAATACAAAAAATTGTAGTTATTCTGAAGAACTCCTTGTGAGCAATGCCAGTCAGTTAAGCTGACTGGCATTTTTGTTTTTGTTAGATGGGTATTTTGATGGCTTTGGTTTTACCCACCTTCGATAATTTCTTTCTTCTCGACGTTCAGATAATTTAAAATATCCTAATTGCTCGATCAATTGTTTGCAGTGCTTGGGGATATTAGCTGGCGATGTGAGTGGTATTGTTGCAAAAAAGTAAGTGACTGCCATTGAGCAGCTTACAAAGCTTAATTAGTTCGGTAATACGCTATCGAGCTTACTCGCAGTCTCCGTCATCGCTCGTCTTATCAGGTTATATGCTAGCAATATTCCCCATAGTTCTTGTTCTATCATATCTGGTCGTTTACTTCTCAGGGTATATTTACTGTTCAATAGCCTTTATCAAATATCGTCAAAGTTTTATCTGATGTACCTTTAATCAGTTGTACATCTCATTGGTTCGATAATCAGAAAACGTACTATTGATGAGTCAGCGGCTTATGACTTCCATATGACAAACCATTCGAATTTTAGGAAAACATTTTAACTATGGCGGTTGCTTTGAGTCTTAAACGTCATATGATTTTCAGGTGTATCGGTTATACGCCATCTACAGCCAATAAGTTGATTCCGTCCCATTTTTTAAACTTATCGCTTGGTAACTTTGCTTTGGCATGGCTAAAAAAAGACTGGTTTAACGGCTTCCGCATACTTTTCAAATGTGTAAAAGGTATTGTAAGCGGAGAGAGTGATAGCTAATTAATGAGCAAGTTGCTTAAAAAAATAAGACTAATTGATTATTCTAAAATTTCTAAATTGGCCGATAATACTTGTAGAAGTAAACCGTTAGGAAAACCTATGAATTACCCGTGGATAAAAAGTGCGAATCAAATTTTTAGAATAGTAATCATTGTACAATGGTTACTATCCTTATTTATTGGTTTTCTTACTTCAAGTTGGGAAGAGCCACTTTTATTAGGCTTGCCCATTTTAGCCTTGCCTATCATCCTAAGTTATACCCACCCGTCCCAGTCCATAAGCCGCTATGCTTTTGCGATCGCCGTACAACTTTTTACCGCGCTACATATTCAACAAGCTTTTGGCATGACGGAACTGCATTTTGAAGTATTTGTCATGTTGGCGTTTTTATCTTTCTTTCGTGATTGGAAAACGATAGCGGTTGGCACTGGCACCGTGGCGGTGCATCACATTCTTTTTTACTTTGTACAGAGCAGTGGCGGTGGTTTAGTTATATTCGAAGAGGGTAAAGTTGCGTTTTATATTCTAGCGATTCACGCGGCATTTGCGGTGACTGAAGGTGTGATACTTGGATTTATGGCCAAAAGTAGTTTCAGCGAAGCTAGAGGCGCACTCATTCTCAATCAAACCGTATCAGACATTATGCATGAAAAAGATGCTTTGAATCTTAAGATTGAGATCCCCAGTAATATTCAAAGTATTGCAGAGTTTAAAACCTTGATAGAAGCGTTTAAATCCTTAATTACGGAATCGAACTCTCTTAGTAGCAACGTCTCAGCTGTAGCGCAAAGAGTCAATAACTCGTCTGGCACATTAGATACGTCTGTATTGCATAGTGCAGAACAAGTGAAATTGATATCTGCTTCTATAGAGGAAATAAGCCATTCAATAGAAGATATTGCGATTCGTTCCAAAGAGTCAAATGTGCATGCAGAAAAAGCAAAAAATAGTACGGTAGAGACTAAAGCCTCAATTGAAGGTTCAAGTAAAAATGTTTCTCAACTAAGGCAAACCTTAACCCTAGCATCAGATGCAATCCAAAAATTGAGTGACAAATGCAATAATATTTCAGAAGTAATGCAATCAATTAAATCTGTTGCTGAACAAACTAATTTGTTAGCACTAAATGCCGCCATTGAATCTGCTAGAGCCGGCGAGCATGGAAGAGGGTTTGCAGTAGTAGCTGACGAAGTCAGAAACTTAGCGATTAAATCAAAAGAGAGCGCAGAAGAAATAGAACAAATCACAGTGGGCTTGATAAGCAGTGCGGATGCTTCAGTCACACAAATGAACGAGTGTGTAATTATGGTTGACGAAGCCGTTAACTCGTCGGGCGTCGCCATGGAAAATATGGATAGCGTTGTGAATAGCTTCCAACTGGTATCAGACAATATAACCAATGTGGCTACATCTGCCGATATGCAATCGAAAAATGTAAGCTCTATTAACGATTCGACCCGCTTATTACTTCAGTTTTCCGATGAAGAACAAAACAATGTCAATATCGTTAAAAACGAGGCGATAGAACTAGCCGATTTGTGTAAAAAGCTTGAGCAACAACTGCAACAATTTTCGGTGTAAAGCTTGGCTGTTAAATGGGTAGTGGGTATTTGGTGTATTGCCTGTTTAGCAGGGCTACTTTTTCTATCTGTTAGTCAGCTAGACGAATTTGATCCTGAATCAAAGTTTTCTTTAGCCATTGCTGATATAGAGTTTGAACAAAACTTTGTCAATTTATTACAAAAAAATCATCTCTATATTGGGCAGTCGATAATACATTTTTCAGTCAACAATTGTTTTTGTGAAACCCTTGCGCAAACTCATATTGCTCGTTTATCAAGTGATATGATCGCCAACGGCTTCCAAAATATTCATATTGATATAAAGGCACGTCCAGAGTTTGCTCGCTTTGTCCCCTCTACCCCAGCAGTCGCGATAGTGGGCGCACTAAAAGAACTGATTTACTTAGGTCCATATTCAGAAGGTTACGGTTGCTTACGAGGCACTGGCCTAATAGATGCACTTTTACCTAAAATAAATAGCAACGCCACTGAAAACACCATACTCATAACAGATGCCAAAGGTTGTTATTGCCAAACATAATCATTTTCTATCTAGAATAACGGGACCTGGACCTTCATTTTTAAGCACATCATCTGGATTATATATGGGGCAGTTTTGCATAGATAAACAACCACACCCTATACAACCATCTAATGAATCTCGAAGCTTGGTTAATGAATTTATTTGCTGATCAAGTTGTTGCTGCCAGCATTTTGATAAATGCGCCCAGTCTTTTTTATCGGGCGTGCGCTCATTTGGCATGCCTAAGAAAGTCTGATGAATGCTTTGAAGACTAATCCCTAACCTTTGCGCCGCTTTAATCACAGAAATTCTGCGTAACACATCTCGTTTGTAACGTCTCTGATTACCTTGATTGCGCCAACTTCTAATTAATCCTTTTTGTTCATAAAAGTGCAACGTGGAAACCTTCACTCCTGTGCGTTTGGCAACATAACCCACTGACAAATTTGCGTCTTGCATATCCTCGACCTTGTATTGAACCATTATCTCAAATATAGAGAAAAAAGCGCTTTACCTCAAGTCAACATGAGGTTTTATCATGCCACTATCGAAAACAAAACACACTTAGAAGCAAGGAAAAATGTTATGAAAAAACGCATTCAAACAATAAAAAACAATCTTAAAGCTATCGTTAAAAAATTCTTAGATATCTACAATGGTACAATGTATTTCAAGTAATGAATTATGGAATAGCCAACCAAACAAGTGCTAATGAAGAAATAAAACCAATAGCCCAAAAAGTGCTGCGTAACAGGTGTTTATCAAAGTAATAAGCTAATAGATAAGCCAACCTAGATGCAATAAATGCCATGGCAAAATATTCTGCTAATTGACCTGTGCTATTGGTTATAAGCACCGCTAATGCTCCGGGAGTAAACATGATGAGGGCCTCGAAACAATTTTCATGGGCCGCTTTTGCCCTAGCGCCAAATCCCGATAAAGACTTTTGTTGCTCGCGGGGGTTTCGATTATCATAGCCACCCGCCTTATTCATCGCCAAAGCCAACGGGACTTTAGCAAGGATAGGCATTAAGGTGGCGATAAATAAACAGATTATGATGATACTCATGGTGATCCCTTTAAATTGTCTAATTAGTAGGTAAACAACGAGGTTAAAACAGAAGTAGATTGAAGACAAAAGCTTTAATGACGCAGTTAGAAATTGCTGCCCCCTCAGTTGAAACAATGATACAAGCTGACTGGGCCACTAAACACGGCATAACCCTAAGGGTCAAACGTGATGATTTATTACACCCAGTGATATCGGGTAACAAGTGGCGCAAGCTAAAGCATGGGTTATTACCTGCTATTGAAGCCAACACAAAACATATCATCAGTTTTGGCGGCGGGTTTTCCAATCACATACACGCTTTAGGTTATTGTTGCCAACACCTCAAGATCCAGTTCACAGCAATCATCCGAGGGGACTATTCCCAAAATCCTAACCCTATGTTGCAAGATTTAATGAATTGGCATGCCAATATCCGATATGTAGACCGAAAAACATATCAACAACGAGCCGAACCTGATTACTTAAAAATGCTTCAGCAGCAATATCCCAATGCTTTGCTGATCCCAGAAGGTGGGTCGCAGCGAGAAGCCTTACAAGGTGTAGCTGACATTGTTGATGAGTTATGTCATCCATATGATTTTATCTTAGCCCCTGTTGCCAGCGGCGGTACACTGGCTGGATTAATCAAGGGCATATCCAAATACGCAGCACTAATAGACTGTAAAATATTAGGAATCGCCGTGCTTAAGGGTGAGGGCTATTTAGAGCAACTGGTTACAGATTTATTAGCAGAGGAAGAGCATTTAAAAAACTGGCAAATCAATCATGATTATCATTTTGGCGGATATGCTAAATCTAATGATGAGCTCACTCAATTTTGTCGAGATTTTTTTCACCAAACTGAAATTAAAATAGAGCCGGTTTACAGTGGTAAATTATTTTTTGCGCTGCGTGATTTAATTGCCAAAGGGTATTTCCCTCATGGAAGTCGAATATTGGCTCTGCATACTGGCGGTCTGCAAGGTGCAAGATAACGTGCCATGAGCCAATATTTTATTTATTGAATACCGGCCAAGTGTTACGATCTGCTGATATTTACCAAGCGTAAGCACGTTAGCGGTCACAATCCATGGAAATGAACTGGAATGAATGGTTACAGGGCTTTGCTGGCGCATCCCCCGTTGAATGGGTAGCAACAGTTTCTGGATTTATCTGCGTTTTCTTGATCATAAAACGCAATATCTGGTGTTTCGCTTTTGGTTTTGTGCAAGTCAGCATTTACGCTTGGATTTTTTATGACGTAAAGCTGTATTCGGATATGGGTCTACAAATTTTCTATGTTGGTTTTCAGATCTACGGTTGGTTACTGTGGAGAAAAGATCAAGACGCAACTGGACACGTCATCATTAACCAAGGTAGTGCCAAAGAATATGGTTTATGGATTATTGCCATAGTTGTTAGTTCAAGTGTGCTCGGTGCGATTATGTCCAACTTCACAGACGCTAGTTTACCTTACCCTGATGCATTTACCACATGCGCAAGCATCGCAGCTCAGTGGTTAATGTCACATAAAAAACTATTAAACTGGACGGTATGGATAATCGTAGACATAGTGGCAATTGCCATATATTGGCAAAAGGGTCTGTATCCAACATCTGCTTTATTTGCTTGTTTCTTGGTCATGGCTTTTATCGGCCAATGGCAATGGTATAAACACTTAAGACTTGATATAGAAAAAGATCAGTCCATTTCATGATATAAAAGAGGGTGTTTTTAGGCTGCTGCCGTTTGTTTTTTTTCAAACATTCTCACGCTCTAACTTTTCTTGTATGGCTTCAATCACAAAAGCATTCAGACTTCTATCACCCGAAGCCATAACCGCTTGCCTATGTAACGGCGAGCCTGTCCTGACGTTAAAGGTGCCTTTACAAGGGCTGTCGGGCTGCTTTTTAGTTTCTTCACACTGTTTTAAATAATCATCTACCGCCGCTTTAAACTCAATTTCAAGGCGCTCAACTGTGGTTGCTTCATAGTTAACAAGATCCCGTATGAAGGCTAATTTCCCGAATAAACACTTATCCTCAGCGCTGTACTGCACTGTGCCAAAGTAATTTTTATACGTCATCATGCTCATAAATACCCCTCAGACCTCAATAATTCTCTAACCTGCTTCACTACGTAAAATTTAATCTCTTTTTTTGGATGTGGCTTATGTAAATTAATGACCAAGCCATGCTTAATAAATTTAACTCGGGATCCATCACCTTCTTGCTGTTCGAAACCCAGGGCCAACAACAGCGCAACTAAATCAGCCCAGCTATATCCATGTTTAGCTGCTTTTAATTTTGTGATTAGTTTTTCAACTTTACTCATAGGATCCTTCCGGCCAGTTGCAACCAATTATAGTTGCAGATGATGTCATTGCAACTATAATTGGTTGCAGAAAAGCTAAATTAGTTGATGCGTTCATTAACATACGACTTAAAGCGAAGTCTCAGAGTTTATCCCTCAAGACTGTCTCGATAAGGCCAATGCCTAGAGTTTCTAGTCATTCCCAAAACTATACGCGGTGGCGTAAACCTAAGATCTAAGTGAGTAGTTTTAATATTGCCACTTGCACCCAACAAAATTACTGCTAGCATTCACCCTTTATTGTACAACCTTGCTTATTTAGGATTTTTTATGTCCCGAGTTTTAATTATTGGCGCTGGCGGCGTGGCCGCAGTGACTATTAAAAAATGTGCCCGTTTACCTGAGCTATTTGATGAAATTTATCTTGCTAGTCGCACCGTTTCAAAATGTGAAGCACTACAAAAAGAAGTAGGAATAGATAGAGTCAAAGGTGTATTTGCTGTTGATGCCGATCATGCCAGTGAAGTCGTTGCGGTCATCAACCAAGTTAAACCTGATTTAGTGGTTAACTTGGCTCTGCCTTACCAAGATTTAGCTATAATGGATGCTTGTTTAGAAACGGGCGTAAATTACTTAGACACGGCTAATTACGAACCCAAAGACGTCGCCAAATTCGAATATTCGTGGCAGTGGGCTTACCAAGAGAAGTTTCAAAAAGCAGGTTTAATGGCTTTATTGGGTAGCGGTTTTGATCCCGGCGTCACCAATGTTTACACCGCCTATGCAGCTAAACACTACTTTGATGAAATTCATTATTTGGATATTGTTGATTGTAACGGTGGTGATCATGGACAAGCCTTTGCCACCAACTTTAATCCTGAAATTAATATTCGTGAAATAACCCAGCGCGGGCGTTTTTATGAAAATGGCGAATGGAAAGAAACTGATCCATTAAGCGTGCGTGAAGATTTAGATTATCAGAATATCGGTGTGCGGGCTTCTTACTTGATGTTCCACGAGGAATTGGAATCCATCGTAAAACACTTCCCTACCCTTAAACGTGCACGTTTTTGGATGACCTTTGGCGACGCCTATTTAACCCATCTAAAAGTGCTGGAAGGCATAGGCATGACCAGCATCGAGCCGATTAACTTCCAAGGTCAACAAATTGTACCTTTAGAGTTTTTGAAAGCTGTTTTACCTGACCCAGGCTCATTGGCCGATGGCTACACAGGTCAAACCTGTATTGGCACCTATATAACAGGTGTTAAAGATGGCCAAGAAAAAACCATCTTTATCTACAATAATTGTGAACATGCCAAGTGCCATGAAGAAGTAGGCGCCCAAGCAGTATCTTACACAACTGGTGTACCGGCTATGATAGGCGCGGCCTTGATGTTAGATGGCACGTGGATGAAGCCTGGTGTTTGGAACATGGAACAATTTGATCCAGACCCCTTTATGGATATGCTCAATATTCACGGTTTGCCTTGGCATGTGATTGAATGCGAAGAAAGCCCATTTAAACGGTAAGTAGAATAAAGAGCCTCAATATTTGAGGCTCTTAACTTTAGTAGCTATATTTAATATAACTTCTGACCTGACGAAAGTTTATGCTGATTCAAATTAGACGACGAACACGATTGTTGGTGTGTTTAATTACATGCTACTCCTTGTTTTTTAGTGTTTTTGCACAGGAGATAAAGCCTTCTCATAAGCTGCTGCATTTTTACACCGAAATTTCTCGTCCCTACTTTTGGTTTGATGAAAATAACCAACCTCAAGGTGCAGCTTTTGATCTAGCCTTAGCGCTAATGGCAAACACCAACCTCAATGGTGTTGTCGAACATTTACCATGGGCTCGCGCTTACGTTGAGGCCACGAGTAGGCCAAACATTATTTTATTGACCGCCCTTAGAACTGATATTAGAGAAAAACAATTACAGTGGTTAGGGACAATACACACCGCTCAGGCACACCTAGTCGCACTGAAAGATAATTCTAAAATTCAACTTACTCGCTTTGAGGATGCCCAAAAGTACATGGTAGGCACGATCCGTGGCTACGGGGCAGCAAACTTTTTAGTGGCAAATGGCTTCATTGAAGGTAAAAACCTCGAGCTTTTAAGTAGTCAAAAGCAATTATGGTCAATGTTATTTAAAGGAAGAATCGATTTAGTTTTAGACAACTTAACAACAAGCAGATTTGAAGTTTTAAGCGCGGGTTTTAATAGTGAAGATGTTGAATCATTAATTAATATTGAAGCACTCAATGTCAATTTAGAAATGGCTACAGGGCATTTTACCGATAAACTAACCGCTGATCGCTTGCGTATTGGTCTTCAGCAACTAAAAAATAATGGCACGTATCAAGAGATCATGGAAAAGTGGGGATTGGCAGAATAATTGCAAAAATCTCAAATTTAATCAGACATAGACAATTTTCACTTTAACTCTCATACCGGCAGAGATATTCTTAACGGCTTACTTCTCAGTACCAAGAATATGCCAACAATATGACCGACCCAATGTTAAATCCAGCGATCCCTAGCCCCTGTTATGTATGTGACGAAACGGCACTTGAAGCAAACTTACAACTCATGCAACACGTACAACAACAAAGTGGGGTTGAGATAATTTTAGCGCTCAAAGGATTTTCTATGTGGTCAACCTTTGGCTTAGTTAAACAGTATCTCCAAGGTTCAACCGCCAGTGCCGTATGGGAAGCAAGACTTGGAAAAGAAGAAATAGGCAAACAAGTACACGCCTACTCTCCCGCTTTTAAGCCCAACGACATCAATGAATTAGTTAATTTGGTTAATCACATTTCTTTCAATAGTTTGGGACAATGGAGAAGATACAAAGATCAGATCCTCAAATCTGAGGTGTCTGCGGGGCTCAGAGTCAATCCTGAACATAGTGAAACCGAAACAGCACTTTATGATCCTAGTGCACCCGGTTCTAGGTTAGGTATCAAAGCCAAAGACTTAGTGGGTGCGGATTTAAGCGGTATTGAAGGTTTTCATATTCATAACCTCTGTGAATGTGATTCTTTTGCCACCGAACGCACTATTAAAGCCGTTGAAGAAAAGTTTGCACCATGGTTACCCAAACTAAAATGGATCAACTTTGGTGGTGGCCACCTTATGACCCGTGAAGGTTATGACGTGGAACATCTTATTCGCACGTTAAAAGCATTTAAGCAACGTCATCCTCATCTTAACGTGATCCTTGAACCCGGCTCGGCAGTCGCATGGCAAACTGGGACCTTAGTCACTGAAGTAGTGGATATAGTTGAAAATGGCGACAAAATTGCGATATTAGATATGTCTGCTACTGCTCACATGCCCGATGTATTAGAAATGCCCTACCGTCCAGAAGTACGAGGAGCAGGTAAAGCAGGTGAAAAACCTTACACCTATAGATTTGGAGGCAACTCCTGTTTAGCCGGAGATGCCATTGATTTATATAGTTTTGATCATGAATTACAAATAGGTGAGCGGATCATATTTGAGGATATGATCCACTACACTATGGTCAAAACCACGTTCTTTAATGGGGTAGAACACCCGTCAATTGGTCTTATTCGCAAAGATGGTAACTTTGAGCTGGTGCGCAAGTTTAAATATGAAGATTTTAAGAATAAGTTGTCTTAAATATCATGTAGACTACTCTTTTTGTAAAACACACTTGACTTAACTTACTTAAGCGTTAAACTTACCTTAAAAGTAAAGCTTATTTTACTTTATGACTTGGGAGTTTGACTTATGAGTAATAATCACAACGAGACAATTTGTTCGCAAGAGAACGGGAAATACGTTAAACAGCTAGCCTTGTGGACATTAGCTTGGTTAGTAAGCACCGTATTATTAAGATTTGGCGCAGAATATATTTGGGATTTTCAGGCCGCTTATTCGATTGTTGCCTTAACCATTCATCTTGTACTAGGTGCGGCCATGATCAGAGTGAACGTCAAACATTTGTCTAGTCTTGACGAGTTACAACGCAAAATTACTATGGATGCCATGGGAATAACCTTAGGCATAGGTTTGATAGCTGGCATAGCTTATGAGCAACTGGAAGACATCAAACTGATACCCTTCGAACCAGAAATTGGTCATCTCATAATGCTGATGGGCATCACATACATGGTCAGTATCTTAATCGGTAATAGGAAATATAAATGAAAAACCGCTTAAAAGTACTACGTGCTGAACGGGATTGGACCCAGGCTGATTTAGCTAATGCTTTGGCGGTATCACGGCAAACCGCCAACGCCATAGAAAAAGGTAAGTTTGATCCCAGCCTGCCCCTAGCATTTAAAATTGCGAAGTTGTTTAAATTAAGTGTTGAAGAGATATTTATTGATGAGCAGGCATAAGCCAAGAAACTCAACCGCTTCATTAAAACTGTGTGAGCCCCAAAGTTAAGTACTAGCTCTGAGGCTCTGCTTTTAAGTAAAAATTAAAGGGCTTTTTTAGCCGTTAATTTTTTCACCATGTCTTTGGCATTTTGATTATCAGCATTCAACGCTATGGACTTTTTATAATTATCCACCGCCAACAGCATATCTCCTTTGGTCATATAGGCTTCGGCCAAGCTATCAAAGGCATTGGCATCATCCGGATACAAAATTGTATAAACACTTTGGTAGTTAACTGCTGCTTGATAGTCTTTCTTAGCAAGTGCCGCATAACCGGCGTTATTAAGGGCATTCGGTGAGAGCAATCTAGAAGCGGGATGCTGTTTTTGCCATTCCTTATACGCCTGAATACTTTGCTCTATACCTTGCTTCTCAGCTATTTCAAAAGGAAGTTGTTCACCTTGGAGCAACTTACGCATGGCGTAGTCTTTTAATGTAGTTCCTGGGCGAAAAAGGGTCAGGTAAACTTGTTTGTCAGCAGGATTAACCTCTAGTCCTAAGATGTTTGAGTGGGCGTTTAAGGCAAAACGATTATTTTGCTTTAAGTGCAATTCACCAGAAAATTTTCGGCCGCCTATTTGTAATGGATTACGGTAGATCAATTTATCTTGTTCTTGTGTAATGGTCACAATTTGGTCAAAAGGCGATAGATACCTGCCAATCATCTTATCTTTGATTGATTTAGGTATTTGTTGCCCTTTAGAGGCTAAAGACTGAGTCCAATGTAAATTTTGCACCACATTATCAATCAACATGTCGATTGCAGGATTACGAGTAGGAGTCGGGGCGTTTATAAACAACATAATACCCTTCCCACCTTGCATGGTAGCCATTACATGACCACCGGTACCTGTGTTAGAGCCTCCATGAGAAAACCAGTCTAAATTACCTTGTGCTTCAAAACGCATCCAACCCGCGCCCCACCCGCCTGTGACTTTGAGGGTTTTCACTTCGGTAGTTTGCTTAGCGACCCAAGTAGAAATAACCTTTGTTGGCTTACCCGCTAATGCTTTTTGATACTCAATAGTGAACTGGGCCATGTCTAAAGGCGTACTCCACATGCCAGAAGGCGCAATTTGCGGACAGATTGGAATACCATCACGGATCACCTTTTGATCTTCATCATGAACCTTGGCAAGATTAGTTAGAAATTTAGCTTGGCCATTTTGGTACATAGTAGTGTGCTGCATATCCAGTGGTGTGAATAACATTTCTTCAGCTAATTGCGCCAAAGGTTTACCCGTTAAGTCCTCTAGTGCCACTTGCACAATGACATAACCTCCACCGCTATAATTCCAATTTGTTTCTGGCTCAAACTCCACTGCAATAGGCGTTTTGTAACGAGGTAGTTTTATGCCATTTAAACTTTCGATCAGAGTAGGCATATCATCACCCAAGTGAAAATCAGCAAACCCACCTTGGGACATACCCGCAGTATGGGAAAGTAAATTTCTTAAAGTGACAGCTTTGGTTTTTGTTAAATCGGAGGGGGCTAATGTCCAACGTTTAAGATAGGTATTCACAGGTACATCTAAGTTGAGTTTGCCTTGCTCGGCCAACATCATCACCAAAGTTGCGGTGACGGGTTTTGATATGGATGCGGTTGAAAAAGCCGTGTTGGTGTCAATTTTATCTTGTGTACCACTTTCTTTAAGACCGGCGACTTGAGTAAATACCACTTGGTAATCATCTACAACCGCCATGCTCAACCCAGTTACTTTTGCCTGTTTAATAAAGCTTTCATAACTGAGTGCTGTATTGTCTGGCAGCTTGACCCTGGATAGCTGTGCGACATAATCTTGGACTGTGTCAGTTGCATGCAGCATGTTTGACACACAAAGCCATAATCCAAGAATACAGATATGCACCAAGGGTTTTTTCGGACTAATAATTTTCATTGAATTTTCCAGCAGCGTATAAAGTAACCTCATACTGCAGCAAGCAACCCTGCTTTTGAGCAAGTTTTACTTTAACTGCTCGTCCAATACGTGAACGACTCGGACGCCACCATTACACCTTGCTATGATAGATAAAAGAGAGGAATACCGTGCGTCTACATCTATTTATTACACTGTTCATATACAGCGCTGTTTTACAGGGCGCGACTGCCACAGAGCCAGTAATAATTACCAGTGATACTTATTATCTAATGCTCGATGAGCATCCAGATTATGCACAACCACAGAAAAATCGTAGCCAATGGCAGGCCTACAACTTTAGCGGCATACCCTTAATAGATAGGAATTTCTGGGTGCAAATTGACTTTGAAATAGACACCCCATCCGCACAACCTTTAGGGGTACTGGTGAGCATTTTAGGTTCTTTTGATGCTTACTGGGATGGTGAATTTATTGCTAGAAATGGAGTGGTTGGCCAAGATAAACAAAGCGAGACACCGGGGCTGATAGACAAAATAATGCTATTACCCGCAGATTTAACTCAGGTTGGAACGCATACTCTAAGCTTGCGAGTATCCGCTCATCACAATGCCCCTACTCTTTTGTATGGTTCGTTCCGGAGCTTAGTCACCGATTACGAAAGCCTAGTGCAAATACCTTATAAACAGGCCAGTCGCCCCATGGTGATGTCAGGCGCGTTGCTGCTGATTGCACTTTATTCATTCCTTGTGTACTACAAATCATTTAAACAACCCAGCTATCTCATTTTTAGCCTGTTATGTTTATCTATTTTGGCGCTAGTGTTTACTGAGTCGTGGCGAGGATTATGGCCTTACACTTACGATTGGCAAATACCGCGGTTGATAGTTGTATTGGCATTGTCTTGTTTTATATCGCTGCTACTGAGCTTATTTTTTGCATGGTTTTTTTACTTCAAACGGATTGAACGTATCCTTTGGATAAGCTTCGCTTTGTTAGCCCAATGCAGTGTGGTCATCTGGATGGACGGATACGATAAACGTAGCCTATATGTATTTTTAGTTGGCGTGATCACCAGTAGCAGCATTTGTTTACACGCTTTATTACAAAAACAACAAAATGCCTTATTAATGTTAGGTGGTATGCTGCTGTTTATCGCGCCTATTTCAATTAATAATTATGCCTATATGGATCAGTACTTTTTTGTATCCTTTGGCGCGTTAATTGGCTTAATGCTATATACCTTAACTAAAACCATGCGCAGTAAACAACAGCAACTGCTGCAAAGTCAGATTACCGCTAGCCGATTAGAACTCGAATTAGTCAAACGTAATTTACAACCCCATTTTATTTTAAATACCTTAACTGCAATCGAAGAATGGATAGAAGATTCACCCAAAACTGCGGTGAAGTTTATTCAAGCATTAGCTGACGAATTTCGCTTCATGGCACATATGTCTGCACAATCACTTATTCAAATAAAAGACGAAATTGGCCTCTGTCAGTCTCATCTTAAAGTCATGGGATACCGCACAAATATTCAATTTTTACTGACGTGTGATATTCAGCATAATGAAGCCAGTATACCGCCGGGCATATTACTCACTTTGTTAGAAAACGCCCTATCACATAATCTTTATCAACCAGGTGACGTTATTTTTATTGTGAAACAAAGTATTTTTGCTGAACAAGGATTACAACAATTTGTTTTCATTGCCCCCATTACCCAAAAATCGTCAGACAAAAGCATCAGTTTAGGTATTGGTAGTCAGTATATTGAAGCCCGCTTAACCGAGAGTTTTGCAGGCAAATGGAACATGCAAAGTCAGCTTAATGATAATAACTGGCAAGTTACCCTGACTTTTCCACTTTCAACGGTGACATCAAATGACCTTGATACTGTAGAGGCAAACCAAGCATGACCAAGATTGTGATTGTCGAAGATGAATATATGGTCGCCAAACGCCTGAAGCGTTTTGTGGAACAGGCTTTTTTTCAGCAGCCTATTAAAATCAAGATGTGCCATTCTTTAGATGATGCCGCTGACTATTTAGCCGAGCATTCGATTGACCTTTTATTTTTAGACTTAAATCTTCAGGGGCAAGACGGATTCACGTTACTCAAACAACAGCTCAGTCAAAGCTTTCATACCATAGTGGTATCTGCCAACTCAGACCGTGCAATCGAAGCTTTCGATATAGGTGTACTCGATTTTGTTGCCAAACCTTTTACTCAAGAGCGTATCCAAAAAGCTGTCATTAGGCTACATCAGCAACAGCAAGGGCAATGCAAATATCTGACGTACAAACGTTTAGGTAAAATTGAAATAATAGCCATTAGTGAAGTGTTATACCTTAAAGCTGATGGCCATTATTGCGAGGTGCATCAACATAACCAACAAAGCTTTTTGCATGACAAAAGTTTAGACAAATTACTTAATCTTTTACCGGATGATTTTATCCGTATTCATCGTTCCTATGCTGTATCTGTTGCTGCGATACAATCAATTGAGGCTGAAGAAGGTAGTAAGTACTGGCTAACATTAACCACAGGCATTCGCCTGCCCCTCGGGCGAACAAAAGTACGGGATGTCAAAGCAAGGTTGATTTAACGCAGAATCAGAGTTACTGATATTGAGCGACTGACGGCAATAGAATAACCTGTCATCATAAAACAAAACACATAGAGGAATTCCTTTGAAACTGACTAAATTGGTAGCCATTGCGGCCCTCATAACCACCGCCCCCACTTTTGCAAGTGATAGCCTAGTGCCTGTTTCGAAACAAACAACAGAGATAGCCATCAGTTTGCGCGATAAGGCCATGGAAAATAATAGTGCTTATGAAATATTAAAGTCTCTTACCACCGAAGTCGGCGCACGTCACCCAGGTACTCCAGGCGAAAAGGCCGGCATTGAATGGGGTATTAAAAAATTAAATGCCCTAGGTTTCGATAAAGTGTATACGGAGGATGTAAAGATGAATGGTTGGGTTCGCGAAATTGAAACCGCCGAAATTTTACTGCCCTCCTATCAAAAAATGATCATAACCGCTCTTGGCCGCTCAAAATCAACACCCGAGGGCGGTTTAGAAGCACAAATCGTTCATTTTGAAAGCTACGCCGACCTTGAAAAAGCAGCAGATGCAAGCTTAACCGGAAAGATCGCTTTTATCAGTAACCGCATGCAGCGCTTTAGAGATGGAGCAGGTTATGGCCCAGCAAACATCGCCCGCTCTAAAGGCCATGAGCTAGCGGCACAAAAGGGAGCAGAAGCGTTACTCATCCGCTCTATTGGCACCGACGACCACCGCAATCCACATACAGGGGCAACCAACGTCACTATGGGTTATACCATGGTGCCTGCCGTTGCACTGTCGAATCCTGACGCAGATCAGTTGGTGCGTTTAATTGGCTATGGTCACACCCCTAAAATTCGCCTAAATATCCAAACCAAAGATTTAGGGCCTATTGTGACCAAAAATGTCATCGGTGAAATTACAGGCAGTGAACGACCCGATGAAATTGTGGTTATTGGCGGCCATTTAGATAGTTGGGACTTAGGTACAGGCGCTGTTGATGATGGTGCAGGTGTGGCTATCGCCATGGCCACAGCGGCATTGATTAAAAATAATACCGACATGCCTCCTCGGCGTACCATACGTGTCATTCTTTGGGGCGCAGAAGAATTAGGGCTAATTGGTGCCCGCGCTTATGCCAAGGCGAGACAAGAAGATGGCACCATTGCTAACCATATAATTGGTTCCGAATCAGACTTTGGTGCAGGCCCGGTTTATGGTCTTCAATCTTCGGATAATGTTTCACCTAACGCGATGCACGTCGTGGATACCATTGCTGGTTTGGTGGGTAAGCTTGGAGTAAGTCGTCGCGATGGTAATACAAGCGGCGGTCCAGATATGATGCCACTGGCGGAATTGGGTGTGCCTGCTCTAAAACTGATGCAAGACGGAACCGACTATTTTGATTTGCACCATACCCCTGATGATACATTCGATAAGGTCAATCCCGAACATATGCGCCAAAATGTCGCTGCTTGGACAGTATTCACCTATATTGCTGCGCAATGGCCAGGATCTTTCAAGTAATATTTTCAAACCAATTGTCCAGCCCTAAAATTGCCAACTGATTTTAGGGCTGGACAGTTCACGGAACTAGTTTATTATTTTTCGTATGCTGACATAATTCCTTTTATATTAACGAACTTAATGAAAAAAATACTAATAATCTTATTTTTCGCAGTAGCTCTTAATGCTTGTGAATCTTCTAAAAATATCGAACAGAAAAGCCCGCCATTGAGTAATGTGGAAAAACATACAGAAATGGCAATGCCTAAAGCCAGTTCGGTTCAAATTGCACTCGACATAAAATATCTTGCAAGTGACGATTTAAAAGGCCGTGATACGGGGTCAGTAGGCATTGCAAAAGCCGCTGCTTATATTTCAAGACAGTTTTCTGAAATAGGTATAGAGCCTTATCGAGATTCTTATATGGACTATTTTAAAGCTAAAGAAAAAGAAGCTTTTAATGTTGTTGCCATAATTTCGGGATCAGACAAAGATTTAACCAAAGAAGTAGTGGTTATCGGTGCACATTACGATCATGTGGGTATGCTAGAAGCCGTTGCAGGAGATAGCATAGCAAACGGTGCTAACGATAATGCAACCGGAACAGCAAGCGTGCTCGCTATTGCCGCAAATTTTAAGAAACTCGATCTCAACAAAAGAACTATTGTTTTTGCACTTTTTTCTGCTGAAGAAAAAGGGCTGTTAGGTTCTAAGCATCTTGCACAACGTATGAAGGAAGATGGAGTCAATGTGGTAGCAATGATCAATTTCGAAATGATCGGTACACCTATGATAGACCGCCCTTATATTACTTACCTCACAGGGCATGATGTTTCAAATATGGCAACGGTTTTTAATACACAGAACGACGCGCGCTTGGTCACAGGGAAACTAGATCAAGCAGCAAAATTTAATTTATTTGCAAGATCAGATAATTATCCATTCTTTCAAGCATTCAATGTCCCCTCACATACATTTAGCACCTTTGATTTCACCAATTTTGATCAATATCATAAAGTAGGAGACGAAATCTCACAGGTAAATACCACCCACGTGGCGAAAGTTATCGACGCCTTAATGCCTGGAATTTTTAAAATAGTGAATGGAGAAAAATTGAAGTTAACACCATAATTTACTATGGCTATCCATTGGACTTAGCAACTTTATCAAGATGAAAAATCTACCAACTCCCCCCCCCCTTGGTTTATGTCGTTAAGTCGCGTCTACAACTTATAATTTGAAATTACGTTCTAAATCAAGGCCAAATTGAAGACAGCTAAACGATTTACCAAGCTAGTTATATCTCAGTTAACAACTAGAGTGATACACCCTAGGTTTTCTGTAATATTTACACACTTAGAAATATACGTGCAATTGACTCATAAAATATCATGTTGAGTTACATGCAAAAACACCTTGTCAGCCCAATAGTAACGGCACTCAATGGCAAAGATATAGCACTTGCTTAATCTGGTGTGCTTTATGCTTATCCTATGGAAAAAGGCGCAACAAGGCGACTTTAGAAGATTTTTTATCACCTTAAGTTCGCGACATAACGATCGCAGCGACAACGGAGGGCATTATGCGTAATTATTTATTATCTGCATTAGTAGGATCTGTTTCTTTAGCAATAAGTGCAGCAAGTTTTGCTGAAGACGAAGCAAAAACAGTGACCATGAACGACCTACAAAGTGGTCAAAGCATTGGCAGTATAATGGTCAGTGATTATGACGATGATGGTGTGGTGTTTACACCGAATCTTTCAGGTTTAACACCCGGGTTACATGGTTTTCATATTCATCAAAATGGTGATTGTTCGGCAGCCATGAAAGACGGAAAAAATGTATTAGGTGCTGCAGCAGGCGGTCATTTTGATCCAGAAAATACCGGTAAACATAGTGTACCTTGGTCTGAAAAAGGCCACGAAGGGGATCTCCCGACTTTGTATGTTGACGAAGATGGTAAAGCCACTCAACCCGTTTTTGCTCCTGAGCTTGAACTTGAAGACATACAAGGGCGAGCAATTATGATCCACGCTAATGGTGATAACTATTCTGATTCACCTAAGCCATTGGGCGGCGGTGGCGATAGGGTCGCTTGTGGGGTTATTGCTAAGTAATACCAGTCCGCATAAATAAGTTAATTAGGGTAGCGGTACTTGCCGCTACACTGTCAATCCAAGGTCTGTTGCATCAACTTGATATAGCGTTTATTCTTCTTTAAGTTCAACTAATAGAAGATATTCTTTGTGATTAAATCTTACTCAGCAGCTATCGGTGCTGCTTTATTACTTTCAGCCTGTAATCAATCATCAGATCAAACAGCAAACCAAGTCCCTGAAGCTAACCCCACAACTATGGCAGATCAAGGGTCTGCCACCTCAGAAGTATCCGAATCGGATCGTGCTAACGCTTTTTTCGAACGAGTATTCGAAGAATCAGCTGCACGTTATCCTGAATATCTTACCGCTTTAGGGCGTAAAAATCGCTCCGATGAATGGAACGATTTATCAGAAACGTTCGCGAATGAGTCCATGGAAATAACCAAGAAGCAACTTGTCGAACTAAAGGCTTTTGATCGTTCTAAGCTTGATCAAGCTACCACACTCAGCTACGACCTATTGATTCAATCGATGGAAGACGAAATTGAAGACAATAAATGGCGCCTGTATAACTACCCTGTGAATCAAATGTTTGGTCGACATTCGAGTGTTGTTTCTTTGTTAATTAATCAACATAGAATTAGCGATGTCAAAGATGCCGAAAATTATATTGCTCGACTAAACGCGGTTCCAAAATTATTTGACCAACTCATCGTTAACATCGAAGCACGTACCGCGGCTAATATTATTCCACCAAAATTTGTGTTTCCTCACGTGATCCGCGACAGCAACAACATTATTAAAGGCGCACCATTTGATGATGGTGAACCCAGTGCACTGCTTGCAGACTTTACCAAGAAATTAGACACTTTAAGCGAAATAGAAAACAGCCCATTAACGGACGATAAAAAAGCAGCGTTACTTGACGAGGCGACCTTAGCCTTAAGTAATTCGGTTCAACCAGCCTACCAGAAACTTGCCGCTCACTTGACCGAGCTCGAAACCAAAGCCACCACTGATGACGGTATTTGGAAATGGAAAGACGGCGATGCTTTTTACAACTTAGCCCTTAAGCGCACCACTACTACTGACCTTAGCGCCGACCAGATCCATGAAATTGGCTTAAATGAGGTTAAACGTATTCACAATGAAATGCGCGGCATAAAAGACCAAGTTAATTTTGCTGGCGACCTGAAAGCTTTTATGCAATTTATGCGTGACGACGAACAGTTTTACTACCCGAATACAGATGAAGGTAGAGCCCGTTACTTAAGTGAAGCCACCAAGCTAATTAACGATATGAAGGGTAAGCTCGATGAAATGTTCATCACTAAACCTAAAGCTGACTTAGATGTCAAAGCGGTAGAAGCCTTCCGTGAGCAATCTGCTGGCAAAGCTTTTTACCAACGCCCATCAGAGGATGGCACACGACCAGGCCTATATTACGCCAACCTGTATGACATGAAATCCATGCCGACTTACCAAATGGATGCCCTTGCGTACCATGAAGGTATTCCGGGGCATCACATGCAACTTGCGATTCAACAAGAGTTGAAAGATGTGCCTAAGTTTAGAAAATTTGGTGGCTACACTGCTTATATTGAAGGCTGGGGACTTTACTCAGAATACTTACCCAAAGAGTTTGGGGCCTACCAAGACCCCTACTCAGACTTCGGTCGCCTAGCAATGGAGTTATGGCGCGCATGTCGCTTAGTAGTTGATACCGGAATACATGCTAAAAAGTGGACCCGTGAAAAAGGCATTGCTTACTATACCGACAATACCCCCAATGCTGTTTCAGACGGTGTAAAAATGGTTGAGCGTCACATAGTCATGCCATCTCAAGCCACCGCTTACAAAATTGGTATGCTAAAAATTCTTGAATTGCGCGCTGAGGCCAAAACAAAATTGGGTAACAAGTTCGATATTCGTGAATATCACGATGAGATCCTTAAGAATGGCCCATTGCCCCTCAATGTGCTCGAAGCTAAAATTGATGACTGGATTGCTATGAAACTCGCTGGCTAAGGTTAAGCATTTGAATGGCTCCTTGCATATTAGGTTGTGCATGGGGCCGTTAGTTCGAGGGGTATATACACTACATCTAAGACTGCTGCAAAGCGATCCTGCCTGTTCTAACCGCCTGTTTCACTACTTTTACCTGTGGTGCTAACTTAAACAGATCACCATTTAAACCGGTTAAACTTTTTGGCACATGACTTAAACGTGCTACCTGTGCATTCGCCTGCATATGTTCAACTTCTCCATGGGTTGGTATAGCAATTTGTGGTTGTACCCATTGGTACATCTGTTTCAGCTCTTCCTGACAAGGATGACCTGACGCATGTATAGGTAATTCTGATCCGTCGGCCATCAGGGTTTTAATTTTGCGGGCATGGTAAGCGTTAAGCAGGTTTTCGATCGACTTTTCATTACCTGGGATCACAATAGAACTGAAAATAACCAGATCACCTTCGTCTAAGGATACATTTCGATAAGTATCTTTTGCCAATTGATTTAGTGCGGCTCTTGGCTCACCTTGACTGCCTGTTGCTACCGCCAATACTTCTTGAGGTAATAAATAGCCCGTATTGAACGCCTCAAGCACCGGTAAATCATCTGGCCAATGCCCAGTGGCTTTGGCGGCACCCACTGTATTTTGTAACGAGCGTCCAAACAACGCAAAGTAGCGGCCGGTCTCTTTTGCTATTTTTGCCAAGGTAATTAAACGGGCAATATTGCTGCTAAAACATCCCACCACAACCCGTCCTTTGGCTTCTAAAACGGCTTGTTTCAAGCCCGTATAACATTGCTGCTCAGACACAGAATGCCCTTCGCGATTGGCATTGGTTGAGTCACACACCATGGCCAAGATATTTTGCTTGGCCAATAATTTAAACGCAGCTGAGTCAAAAGGTTTATCTGTCACCGGAGCCAAATCAATCTTCCAATCAGCGGTATGAAAAACATTGCCTGCAGAGGTGCGGATAACAAAAGCATGAGGCTCTGGTATTGAATGCGTGATCAGCATCCATTCAACGTTAAACTCGCCAATATCGACGCGCTGCCCACTGTCTACTTCGATAATCGGAATATTGTCACCCAAACCATCACGAGCAAGTTTTCGACGCAATATCTCAGCCGTATATTTGGTGGTGTATACGGGGCATTTAAAGCGACGCCATAAATAAGGCAAAGCGCCCAAATGATCTTCATGGGCGTGGGTAATCACAATACCCGCTAGTTGATCTTTACGTTGACTGATAAAAGAAGGATCGGCAGCCACAACGTCATGTTTATGTAGCGTTGAATTTTCCGCCTCAGCCTGAGTACAAAGTGGACTATTAAAGGTGATACCACAATCCATCATCAACCATTGCCCAGCATGCCCATAAAGATTCATGTTCATGCCTATTTCGCCGGTTCCACCTAATGGCAGAAACCAAAGATCTTTATCGCTGGGGGTAAGTGACTGAATAGTAAATTCCTAATATAGATGAATAAGCTAAGACATTTAGCGCTGCTACACACAATACACAATTGGCCTTGGCATTGTCATTGAACAACAAAACTGGCTAAATCTTCACCCAAGCTAGTAACCGGCTTTTCAACTATTCGGCCTAATTCAGTTTCACCTTGCAACAGGACAATAGTAGGTGAGTACTTTAGGTCATATTGCTGATGCAAATTAGTAGGCTCTTGTTTGTTGTAATTAACACCGTGTAACGACAGGCTTTGCAACTTGACGCCAGACACATCCAATAATTTCAACAATCTCGGTACTTCACGCTCACTGTCGTGACACCAAGTACCAAACAATACAATCAGAGATTTGCCCGATAACGATTTAACCGCTGCTATTTCTGCTGGACTAGGTTGGTATTGTTGATAAGCAGCACGAAATTGTGGATATTCTGAAATAAGCTGGCTAGCCGAAATCGCCCCAGTTAAAGGCTCAGATTTCGCTAAAGGTTGTTCCGTCGAGCCACAACCTACCGACACTATCACCAATAGAGCCAAAAAAAGCGACTTCATATTAATACCCGTTAATTTTTTGCAGGCCCTAGACTACCTAAGAATTGAATAAATAAGAATACGCAAACGCCTTTAGGCTTGCATAAAAATTTAGTGCCTCTTTGCACTGGCCGTTAAAGGTAAGACAAGAAACTAACTATTGCATAATCGTCTCTTTTTAGGATGTTTTTAGCCGTTATTTGAATTGGGTTGTTGTGTTTCAACATACAACAAGTGCATACATTGTTGCATCTCCACTAGGTAGCGCTTGGCCTCTTTTAGGTCTTTTTGCTCAATATGCTCTTCTACTAGTTCAGCAAAGTCACTTAATTGAGCAAAACCATAACTGCCCGCTGAGCCTTTTAATTTATGCATCAGGGATTTGATTTGAGGCCAATCTTGCTGTTCACTAGCCGTTTGAATATCTGCTAACTTGGTTTTAAAGCTCAATCGATAATTTTGGATTAACTGCTCAAATTCAGAGCCTTTGTGGTTAATTTTATTGACTGACTTATTATAGATATCAGCCTGATGATGTTGGTCTTTGCTTGTGCCTTCAGCTAAATATTCACTTAACATGGCATAAAAACTTTGACTATCAATGGGTTTAGCAAAGTGAGCTTTAGCCCCTGCTGTTAGCATATTTTTTTTGCTGCTTGAATCCACATTAGCCGTTAACATTATAATGGGAGCATGGAAGCCTCGTTGCTTTAGGATAGTGGTGGCTTGTAAGCCATCCATTTCTGGCATTTGCATATCCATTAAAATCAAATCGAACTTGCTGTCTTCAGTGGCATTTAGAGCCTGCTGGCCGTCTTCGACTAAGGTAAGTTGCGCTCCTGTTTTTGCTACCAAATAGGCGACTAATTGACGATTATCTTCATTGTCGTCGGCACACAGTATATGCCCTCTTAATTCAGGAATATCTAGGTTTGGCTGTAAGTCATTGCACAAGACTTCATCTGCCTGACTTTGGTTGCTCATTATTTGCTTATTTGTTGCTTCTACATAAGGCATATACACGGCAAACTGACTGCCTTGGCCCTCTTGACTGGTGACCTTTATATGTCCGCCCAATATTTCTGTTAGTTGCTTGCTGATATACAAACCTAAGCCTGTACCGCCATATTTTCTGCTGGTAGATTGATTACCTTGAGAAAAGGCAGTAAACAAACGTAATTGTTGTTCATCGCTCATTCCCGGTCCCGTATCCGATACGACAAAAATAAATCGCTGCCTAAGAGTGTCCCAATGAACGCTCAGGTCCACCTGTCCTTTATGAGTGAACTTGATCGCGTTGTTACACAAATTCAGCAAAATTTGTTTGAGCCTAGTGGGATCTGAATTAAATTCATAAGGTAACGGAAAATTAAATTTAAGATTAAAGGCAAGGTGTTTTTCTCTAGCAAATGCCTCCATGTAAGCGCTTACTTCTTGTAATAAACCAACCAAATTGATGTCAGCTTTATCAGTTTGAATTTTTCCCGCCTCAATTTTCGATAAATCCAATACATCGTTGACTATATTAAGCAAATATTGACCACCATTGTGAACAGCCAAGATAGCTTTAGCTTTGTCTTCTTCACTGGCATTAACATCACTGAGTATTTCTGAATAACCAATAATAGAATTTAGTGGTGTGCGAATTTCGTGACTGACATTGGCCAAAAAACGGCTTTTAGCGTCAGTCGCAGATGCGGCAAGTTGTTGCTCTTTTTGCGCAATTTCCACCTGATATTTAATAGTATTGGTTTGACGTATTTCTTCGGCTTGATCTTTTATTTTCTGTTCACGCTCCATAACAGCACTTTGCATACTGCTGAATTCACGGGCTAATTCACCCAGTTCACTTTTTTCCGAGACTTTGATTTGATCAGTATAACTGCCACTTGCCACCAATTTAGCGGCTTGCAACAAACGCCCCACTGGCCGAGTGATGCTGCGGGCAATAAAAAATGATCCCAATAGTGCCAGTAATATGCCCACTATAAAAAACGGCAATAATTCCAACATAAAGGCATTGCGAGTTTTTAACCAATCACTGATTGAATCTTGTAACACCACAACAAAGTGCTGCTGTTGATTGTTGAAGATACTAAAAGGCAAGGCGACCCAGTCTTCTGAGCCCATAATATGCTTATTAACGATTGCGCCTTGAGCAACAAAACCGTGTGTCACTTGTTTTAGCTCTTGCTGAACCGCTGCACTATTATTCTCGGTTGATAAAAGTATCTGATTTTGGTTATCACCTACCACCAATAAATTGATATCCAATGAAATCAGCGTCTTTATTCTATCCAAAAAAGCATGATTCAACTTCTTGCCCATCATTAACCAACCAATTGTGGCCGGTGCCCTGATAGGTTCAGCCGACATCATAAAAGGCTCGTTGCCTACCATGGCAATCCATGCTCTACGTTTCTGTTTATCATCCAAATCATGGGCTAAAAAACGGTCTACTGTCAGGTCTTCTCCGCCGTATTGAGCAATTAACATAAAGGTTTTATCTAACACCAAAGCAATATCTGCATTGATGCGTTTGCCATGGTTAAACAACACACTTTTAATTGACTCAGTATCCTCCCCCTGACCAATAGCACTGCGCAGCGCCCAGTCTTTGGCGATGGTTTCAACACTTGAATCGAGATGCTGTTTGGCAATCACAATTTCATTCATAAATACGTTTTTACCCACGTTTAAACGGGTGACGAATTCACGTTCAGCTTGATTAGAAGCGGCTTGATAAATACTGACTAAGGTCAAAGCAAACACCAAAGTAAACAAACTCACCACCAGCAGAAAAATCTTTCTTTGCAGCGGTGTCCAAATTAGAGCGTGTTTAGTGGGTTTACCCTTTTGTAGAGGTGATGTCACAAATTATTCCTGAGTCACGAAAAACGCGTTAAATACCATTATTAGAAGGCCACTGCCCCAATTAATGCTGACAAATAAGCCCAGCCTGAGGCTAGCACGTTTAGGCTATTTTTCGTATGTTGACAGTTCAGGCTTGATTATAAATTTTTGATAACATTTATTTAGTCACATTTTTATCACTTTATTCGGCAAATTTTCAAAACGAGAAAATCAAAGTATCCCGTGTCTCACTGTGCCTTTTAACATTTCTATGTTTTGCATCAGCATTAAAAACTACCAATCCCCACATCACCTTCTATGCTTACTTTGTTTCTATAAAACATGGACATCTGTATGAATATCGTTGATTTTTCTACCAATACTTCAAAGTGGAGTTTGGTGTTTCATAAAGTCAGTCAAACGTCGGTGGAACTCTGGGCAGGCACTTTGTTTGGTACTTTGCGTAAACCTCATTTGGCGAGAGTAATTGTCAGCCTACAGAGCCATGAAATTAACCGGCAGGATATCACTTTAAAACAGTGGCATCGGCCTTTCAAAAGGTTAAATCAGCGTTTTTATAACACCCATTTGGTCTCTGGTTTACAAGCAGGGCAAAGCTATAAGGTGGATTTTTATCAACGTTTAGAAGGTAAAGAGCATGAGGGCTTAGACCAATGGCAACTATTACGCAGTGGCACCTTTTCGACCTTACCTTCAGCCTTACCCACAAATAAAAATAAGGCCTTCACCATAGCCCTTAGTAGCTGTTTTTACGAACATCGAGATTGCGGGCAGGCTGCAAGTGCGTATAAAGCCTTGTATGAGCGCGGAGCAGAATCGGTTCAGCCTGACATTAAGTTTATGGTGGGGGATCAGGTGTATTTAGATATTGGCTTAGATTCATTATCACCTCTAACCAATGAAGTACGCCAGCGGGTAGCAGAAGATTATGCAAAACACTGGCAAACGCTGGGCAGTATGTTAGCCCGAGGCGGTGCGTGGATGTTGCCAGATGACCATGAGTATTGGAACGACTATCCATTCTACGACAGCTTATTGCCGACCCTATTTATGTTAAAAATCGGCAAAATACGCAATGCTTGGCGAGCAGCATCCCGTGATGGTGTGTTAAATGTGCAACAAAGTAGCAAGGTCGACACCTTCGAAATTGGCGGCGACCTGTCATTTTGTGTAGCGGATTTACGTTCCTATCGCAGTAAAACACAGTTTATCGACAAGCAAGGGTTTGAACAATTGCGCAACTGGGCAACAGGTTTGAATAAGCCTGGTGTGTTGGTTATTCCGCAGGTATTACTAGCAGAAAAAAACAAACTTGAACGCAATCTACTCAGTTTCAAAAACCAATATTCACAGCTGATTACTGCCATGGCGAGTTCTGGGCACGATATTGTAGTGATGTCGGGGGATGTACATTTTGGCCGCATTGCACAGGTAAAAATGGGAGCGAATGGTGGAAGGTTGATTGAAGTGGTGTCATCTCCTATGTCAAACTTAACTGGATTAAACAGTTTTGCATCGGATAAAGCCAAAACCACCCCCAAAAAATTCCCCGACCCAAAAGCCATTGATATTCCCGGCATTGCACCGCAAACCGTAGAATACGATAAAGGTTTTAATGTACAAACAAAAAAAGGTTACCCTTTTTCGGCGTACTGGAAAGAGCGTACCGGTGAACATTTTATGACTGTCAGTTTTCATAAGAATCCTGCGAGCGTAGGCATGTCGGTGCAAGCATGGCGTATTCGTGAGCAAGACAGTGACCGACTGCCTGTTAAAGATTTCAAACAGGCTTTTACGACTAACTTACAATAAAAAATCATAATGATTAGAGCGTGTGTAGCGAAAGATTTATCGCTACAATAGGTTCTATACTTTGTTGCTTGTACTTCCTTGCATACCGTTATCTTCTATCCCTCTTTCTCAATAATTTAAGGACCTTATGTTATGCGCTTAGTTACGCCTAGCCATTTACTTTTTCTAGCATTTTTAATGTTGGCTGGATGTTCCGATCAAGGATCTGAAACTCAACAAAAACCGGCACCAGAAGTTGATGTAAGCCAGCCTATTCAAGCTGTGATCACTGTTTGGGATGAATATACCGGCAGATTCGCTGCTGTTAACCAAGCGCAAATAAGAGCGAGAGTAAGTGGATACTTACAAAAAACCAACTTTAAAGATGGCCAAGTGGTTAAAAAGGATGACGTGTTATTTGTGATCGACCAACGTTCATTCAAAATTGCCCTAAAAAGTGCTGAATCGCGATTCGATTTAGCTAAGAAGGAATTAGATAGAGGCAAAGATTTACGTAGTAAAAATTCACTATCTCAAGAAGAAGTCGATCGCCGAACCAATGAGTACCAGCTCGCTTGGTCAGCCCTTGAACATGCCAAATTGGAAATGGAGTTTACCGAAGTTAAATCACCTATTAATGGCGTAGTTTCAAGGGATTACGTTACTGAAGGTAATCTTGTGACGGGCGGGGATAGTGGCGCAACCTTGTTGACCACAGTTGTTTCCGTTGACCCAATTCACTTTTATTTTGATGCCGGCGAGAGAGATCTTTTAAAATATATTCGTCTCAGCCAATCAGACAAGCGTGAAAGCTCGCGAACTAAATCTAATCCGGTGAAAATACGTTTACAAGATGAACAAGACTTTAGCCATTTAGGGGTCATGGACTTTGTGGATAATCAGGTGGACCAAGGCACGGGTACTATTCAAGGCCGAGCTATTTTAGATAACCCAGGTGGCTATATTTTACCCGGTATATTTGGTCGTATACGTTTATTATCCCAAGAAAATGTCTCAGTTATGTTAGTACCCGACACCATAGTGGGTACAGATCAATCGCGTAAATTTATCTATGTGGTGACCAATGATAATAAAATAGAGCGTAAATTTGTATCGCTAGGGGAATTACATACTCAGCAGTTGCGAATTATTACCGAAGGCTTGAGCCCCGATGACAACATATTAGTCAATGGCATGATGCGCGCAAGGCCGGGGGCAACTGTGTCAACCAAACAAGTCGATATTGCTAGTCAATACAGCTACTAACTGGGAATAACTAAATGAATTTTTCTCAGTTTTTTATATCCAGACCAAAATTTGCCTCTGTTTTAGCCATAATAGTGTTGATTATTGGAAGCCTTGCTTATTTAAGTTTGCCAATCGAACAGTATCCGCAAGTTGCACCACCAACCATTCAAGTAACGGCTTCTTATCCCGGTGCCAATGCCGAAATCGCCGCACAAACCGTTGCCACACCACTCGAGCAGCAGATAAATGGCGTGGAAAACATGCTGTATATTTCTTCTCAATCGACTGCAGACGGCAATGTCAGTATCACAGTTACCTTTCAATTGGGCACCGACCTAGACACAGCTCAAGTGCAAGTGCAAAACCGCGTAGCCATAGCTGAACCGCGCCTGCCCGAACCGGTGCGACGCATTGGTGTGACAACAATTAAAAATTCACCTGACTTAATGTTAGTGGTGAATATGTTTTCACCCAATGGCACATACGATCAAACATACATTGCCAATTATGTCACTTTACAAGTACGTGACCAATTAGCCCGTGTTGAAGGTGTGGGAAACATATTAGTCTTTGGAGCCAGCCAATACTCAATGCGCGTATGGCTAGATCCAGACCGCATAGCCTCAATTGATATGACGGCTGCAGAAGTGATTAGCGCTCTGCAAGGTCAAAATATTCAAGTGGCCAGCGGTACCTTAAATAAGTCACCTATTACCCAAGGTCAAACTGCATTTGAGCTCAGTGTGCAAACCCAAGGACGGCTGATTGAGCCAGAACAATTTAATAACGTAATCATCAAAAATACCGATGGCAGAATAGTACGCTTTAAGGATGTTGGCAGAGTTGAGTTAGGCGCCGAAAGTTATGCTACCCGAGGGTATTTAGGTGACAAAAAAGCCGTAGCAATGCCTATTTTTCAGCGCCCCGGTACCAATGCTTTAGAAACTGCAGCAAATATTCGTAGCATCATGGAAAAACAATCAGCCAGTTTTCCACCTGACTTAGCCTACGATATCGCCTACAACCCTACCGAATTTATCAGTCAGTCTATCGATGCAGTTGAAATCACTATCTACGAAGCCATTGCTTTAGTGGTATTGGTCATATTGGTTTTCTTACAGAATTGGCGAGCGGCCGTCATTCCCATTATCGCTATACCTGTTTCACTAATAGGCACATTTGCGGTGATGAGTGCACTAGGCTTTTCACTGAATAACCTCACCCTATTTGGATTAGTACTTGCCATAGGCATAGTGGTTGACGATGCCATAGTGGTGGTGGAAAACATGGAACGCCTGTTAGCCCAAGGTCAAAAACCCATGCAAGCGGCACGAGAAACCATGCGCGAAGTCGGTGGCGCGGTCATGGCAATTGGTTTGGTGTTAGTGGCAGTATTTTTGCCAACGGCTTTTGTGGGTGGTATTTCAGGGCAATTCTACAGTCAATTTGGTATTACCATAGCAGTAGCCACTATTATTTCCGTGGCAGTATCGTTAATCCTAAGCCCTGCCCTGTCAGCAGTATTGCTTAAGGCTCATAAACCAAAAAAAGAGAAACCGGGCTTGTTAACTCGTTTAGGCAATGGCTTTAACCGTTTTATGGATAAAACGTCAGAGTTATACGCAAGATTAACTGCCAAGCTCATTCGCTTAGGCGCGCTGATGTCTTTAGTGTATATAGGGCTAATGGTATTGGCAGGTTATTTGTTCACTTCTGTACCTCAAGGTTTTATACCCGCGCAAGATCAAGGTTACTTAATTGTTAGCATCCAGTTGCCAGCAGGTGCTTCTTTGTCGCGTACCGATGATGTCGTAAAAGACGCAGTAGGCAGATTATTAAAAATTGATGGCATTAGAACCTCAGTGGGTTTTGCTGGGTTTTCTGGCGCTACTTTTACCAATGCATCGAATTCTGCGGCCATATTTACCATGATGGACTATTTTGAAGATCGCTCAGCTAAAGGCTTAAGCTTCGAGCAGATATTAGCCGAAGTGCAAAACCAAATGTCGCAAATCAAAGAAGCCTTCGTGATTGTCATCCCGCCTCCCTCTGTTCGCGGCATTGGTAATGGTGGAGGCTTTAAAATGATGATTGAGGACAAAGCGGGTCGCGGCCTTCCCGTCTTAGAACAAGCTATGTGGGAATTAGCCGGTGCGGCCAATCAAGCGCCTGCCACTCAGTCAGTTTTCAGTTTGTTTGAAACCAATACCCCACAGCTTTATGTTGATATAGACCGAGAACGAGTTGAACGTTTAGGGGTACCAGTATCAGAAGTATTTAGCGCCTTAGAGATTTATTTAGGCAGCGCCTTTGTCAATGATTTTAGTTACTTGGGTAGAACCTTTAGAGTGACCGCACAAGCCGACGCGCCCTTTAGAATGACCCCAGATAATATTGGTAGTATTCGGGTTAAAAATTTCTCTGGTGATATGGTGCCGCTCAGTTCAGTGGTGACCTTCAAATACCAATCTGGCCCGTCGCGCGTGCCAAGATATAATTTATATCCCGCTGCTGACTTATTAGGTAGCGCCGCACCTGGATTTAGTTCAGGTGAAGCCATTGCCAGTATGGAAAAACTCGCAGCAGAAATTTTACCGGATGGTATTGGCTTTGAGTGGACAGAACTGGCCTACCAACAACAAATAGCCGGAAACTCGGCGCTTATCGCATTTATTATGGCGGTTGTATTTGTGTTCTTATTATTGGTGGCGTTGTACGAAAGCTGGACCTTACCTTTAGCGGTTATTTTGATTGTGCCCATGTGTTTGCTCAGCGCCATTACAGGTGTGTGGTTAATGGGCATGGATAACAATATTTTGACTCAAGTGGGTTTGATTGTCTTAGTGGGACTTGCCAGCAAAAATGCGATATTAATTGTCGAGTTTGCCCGCCATCTAGAGCAACAGGGAAAGCCTTTGTATGAGGCTGCTGTTGAAGCGTCAAAACTCAGATTACGGCCTATCCTTATGACGTCTTTCGCCTTTATTCTTGGTGTAATCCCATTGGCTATTGCAACCGGTGCCGGTGCTGAAATGCGTCAAGCATTAGGAGTAACTGTGTTTAGCGGCATGTTAGGCGTGACATTCTTTGGGTTAATCTTCACCCCTGTTTTTTATGTGTTATGCAGAAAACTGTCAATGTTAGTTAAGGGGCAGGAACTTGATGAAAATGGCTGTGTACCGGTTAAAATAGTCGAATAATTGGATGGTATGAATTAGAAATATTAGCAGTGGCTGCATCAAGCAGCCACTTTCTAGAGTAGTTAGCCTTTTAAAGGAATAACACGAAGCTCTACACGCCTATTTTTTTGACGACCTTGAGCATTATCATTACTCGCTATTGGTTGGCCCTCTCCCATACCAAGAGTCTGTAATCGATTGGCATTGACGTTGGTGCCTTGCAAGTAATTGGCGACACTATTTGCCCGTTGCATCGATAGCTGGGTATTATAATTTGCATCACCTACAGAGTCAGTGTGTCCTTCGATGCTCAACTTTGTTTTATCATATCGGTTTAGCACTTTTGCCACATCTTCCAGTACCGGATAAAAACCCGTTACAAGAGCAGAGCTATCATTAGCGAAAGTAATGTTACCAGGGATCGACAAGCGAATGTTATCGCCTTCCCGATACACTTCGACACCACTATTAGCTAATTCTTCACGAAATTCTTCTTCTTGTTTGTCCATGTAGTTACCAATAGCGCCGCCCGCCAATGCGCCTAAAGCAGCCCCCCAAACATAGCGACTTTTATCATTATCACCCGTGCCTTTGCCAGCCAGTGCGCCAAGCACAGCACCTATACCAGCACCTTTTTGTGTATTGCTGGCATTAGATGCACAGCCAGAGATAATAAAGGTAGATAATGCCACCGCAATTATTGTCTTTTTCATGTTTACTCCTAAATAACAATCATTAGATTTATAATTCTTTTCATAAAGAGTAATGCACAAAGCATTCCAGTTAAACAAATAATTAAAGTTCATTTATTTATGATGTTAATCAATTGGTTAAATAAAATACAAAGAAGAAAATCAGCGTTTTTCAATGACAGGTTTAGTGAATAGATATGATTTACACTAGCCTTGTAAATTTTACCTACAATTTCTTGGACGCTAATTGCGTAATGTGAAAACAAAGGCAATCTACTGTGTTAAATAAATATGTTTAGGCGCCTAAGATCCATTTGCACCTAACAGTTTGTAGAACGCCAGTGAGACACCATTTGTCCAGCCAAAACCATGTTGCACTTCATATTCCCCCCCTATTGCCACATGTTGACTATGTTGAACATTGTATTTTTCCATCATGTTGTTATCCGCATTAAATTGCTGCTCCACATTCGCCATCCATCGATTCATTATCTTTACTGATAAAGGGGAAAACCCATAATTCATTAAGCCTACTACCGCAAACCATTGCAGCGGTGCCCATCCATTTGGCGCATCCCATTGTTGCGCACTATTGTTAAGTGTTGTGACTAGACCGCCTTCCATTAGAAACGAATTTTCCAGTTTCTGGGCAACATGCTTAGCTTGTTGTTTCGAAGCAATTTGACAATAAAGAGGTAAACAAGCAGCTAGCGATTGAGTGGCTGTTTGCTGACCTTTGACAAAATCAAAATCAAAATAAAAACAGCCTTGTTCATTCCAAAAATAATGACTGATGGCTTCACATCTAACTTGGGCATATTCAGCAAATTGTAAACTGAGATTTTTCTCACCCAATTCAGTATAAAATTGACTCAGCAACAACTCTAATTTGTATAACAAACAGTTGAGATCAATAGGTACAATATGGGTTGTTTGGATAGTAGATAAATCATCTACGTCAGCTAACCATCTTGAACTAAAATCCCAACCAGACTCACATGCAGCGCGGATGTTGCGGTAAAAATCGGGCCTATTGGCTGCAGCAATGTTTTCTGCTTCCTCGATATCTTCTCGATATGATTCAGGCCTAGGCTCAGAGCTATCATCCCAATAACGATTTAAACACACCCCATTTGGCATTTTCACCACACGTTTGATGGCAGCAGTTTCAGCTGTTAATTGGTCTTTACCTTGCATCCAAAATTGGTATTCCTTCTCCATTCCTTGAACACAATGTTTTAAAAACTGGTTTCTAACGTCTACCTGATCAGCGGGAATATTCTGCAAATACATTTCAACCATTAGACCTAAAACAGGAGGCTGTGAACGGCTGTTGTAATAACTCCGATTGCCATTAGGTATACAGCCTAAAGTATTCTGTAAATCAATAAAATTCAAAATCATTGACTTAATTAGATCTGGTCGACTCGACTCGTTTAAACCCAAGGCAGTGAAATAACTGTCCCAATAGTAGATTTCACGAAACCTGCCTCCGGGCACAACATAAGAATGGGAAAGTGGTAATAAAGAAGATGAATCTAATACATCTGGCTGTTTTTCAAGTTTTGGCCAAAGAGATTCAATGTAAGTTTTTACCGAAGTACTATCCGTATCCTTGGTTAATAATATTGTTTTAGGAATTACAAAATGCTGATGAATAAAATTTGTCAGGTTAAACTTTTCAGTTGTCTTCGCGATTTCATAATCAGTATAAATTTTGGACCAAGAGTGTTTAGGGCAAGCGTCGGCAAATGTTTTGCTATCTGCAAATATTCTAGACAATTGCACATCATGGAATAAACGACTTTCGAAGAAATCTAGACTTTCCAGTAGGGACTGTTTTGCTCTGTTGATATCTGACATAACCATTACTTCTCCCTCTGCATGGTGGGAAGAGCAAGCTTATTTGTCGAATGACGAAAAAAGAACAAAGTAAACGCAAGTAATGCCATAGGTAGCAATGATAAGTAAAAAGCATTTTTACCACCAAAGGTATCAAAAACAAGCCCAGTAATAATAGAACCTGTGGTGCCCCCAAGTGCGGAAAACACTACTATCAGTCCAGTCATTTGTGCATGTTTGGCTTTTTCTAAAGAACTTAACATCACAGAGTTAATAATGGGGTAAATGGGTGCCATCATCAAGCCAGCGATGGGCAAAAGATAGGCGGCGATTGGAGCACTAAAAATTCCTGAGATAGCAGTTGCATCAATGTTATCTGCTAATGGCAAACTCAACATCATTAAAATAGCCATCATTGCGATACAGATATTCAAGAACAAATACCAATTCACGTATTTCAATATCTGCCCTGCCATTAATCTGCCGATGGCAATCATAGCCGCAAAAATACTGGTGATTTGCACACTCAAGTCAACGGGTAGGTGCAATACTTCGCTATTAAAAGTGGGCAACCAAGTGCCGATCCCTTGCTCGATTAATACATACAAAAAAACAGATAAAACAAACACCAAAACTAAGGGTTGATACGCTAACTTAAGCATATCTACAAACTCTTGGATCAATCCATTTGGTTGTGATTCAACTGACGTTTTCTGAATGGGTGAGAATAAAACAATACAGGCGGTGATAAATAACACTGCGGCTAATGGATAATACACGTTTAGCCAAGCAAGTGAGGTAGGCGCATCTGGATCAATATATGCGCTGAAAATCCAATAACCAGACAACACGCCCAGCATAAAAATGCCTTCAATGGTGTTAAGCAAAGATGAATGGGAACGCGTGTCATGAGTGAGTTGACCAACAAGGGAATAAACTGACACTTTTACCAGCGCAAACGATGTGCCAATACAGGCGAACAACAATTTTATCGCAATAAAGTCGCCCCAAATTGGCGTGACTAAACAAGCTCCTGCTGCCAATAACAATCCATACAACATCGCCATTTTGTAACCAATTCTTGGAATAAAAGACGCAACAAGAAAAGAAACAAGCGCTATGGATAGATCTTTAAAACCTTCAAGAGTACTAGCATCTGGTTTACTGATGCCAAAGCTGTTTATGGACTGCAAAATTACGGTGCCAACACTATTCAACATAATGGCGAACATAAAATAACAGGCTGCAATCGCACTAATAACAAGCAATCTGGACATACACACTTTACTCACAAACAATCAATGTGGTTAGTCTATAGGTAACAGAATACTAATGCAAACGATTGCATTTATAAGTCTAAATATGCCTTATATTTAGTGCCGAGTAGAATTTCGGGGAATTAGCTCAATATCAATAACTGTAGATTGGGTTGGCTTCCCTTCAAATTGATTAACTAACTGGTTCACCATGACTTCTGCGGCTAGCTTTACGTTTTGCCTTATTGTGGTTAGAGAAGGATGGAATAACTCTGCCATAGCAATATCGTCAAAACCTACTATCGCTACTTCGCTGGGAATGCCTATGTACCGCTCTTTTAAGGCCTTGAGCGCCCCTAAAGCCACCATATCACTTGAGGTGACTATGCCATCAAAAAACAAACCATGGTGTAAAATTGTTTCGCTAATCTTTTCATAGGCAGCGGTACTGGTAATATCAATAGACAAAGTTAATCTGTCTTCCAGTACACAACCTCTTTCAGATAAAGCTTGGCGATATCCTTTGTGACGTTCAGCCAATTCCAAATGTTCAGGATCACCTAAAAACAGGATGTTTTTACAGCCGTTATCTATTAAATGTTTGGTCGCAATATAACCACCTAACTTGTTGTCACTGCCAACCACAGTATAATCAACGTTTGATGTAGGATCACCCCACACCACCATAGGTAAGCCAGTTCGGGCCACTGCGTCAATTTTCTCATCACTTTTACCTTGCCCGACAACAATGATGCCATCCGCTCTGCTACTCGTCAGAAAATAGTTTGCCCAATCATCAGAAGCCATAAAGGAATTCGACAGTAACAATTCGTAGCCCTTATTGTTAAGTGCCTGATTAAGCTCACCTACCACTTTAAGTAAAAATGGGTCACTGATACTTTGTTCGGTATGGTCAATCAGATTGAGGATGACAGCAATCACGTTAGTTTTTTGTGTGCGTAAACGACTAGCCGCTGCATTGATACTAAAATTATGCTTACTTGCTAACGCTTTAATTTTGTCTCTGGTGGCTTGTTTGATAACAGGGTTATCGTTCAAAGCCCTTGATGCAGTTGATGTGGAGACACCAGCCAACCTGGCAAGATCAGCAAGTGTTAATTTTTTATCTGTTTTCAAGGTAAATTCAGGCTCTACAAGTAAGTAAAAGTATATTTACGTTTATACCCAAGCATATTTCTACTCTACCATATTTTGGTAATTTGAAAATAATTTCAATCGATTGCATAAAATAATTGCAAACGATTGCAATTTTACATATGGTTAACAACAAGAACACATTCACACATGCTAGGTAACCAAAATGAAAACTAAAACATTCCATAAAAAATTACTTCCAATCAGTATTGCGCTAATTATGGCAAGCCCAGTTATGGCTCAAGAAGAAGCGCCAGATGAAAGTAACAAAACAGATTATATTGAACAAATCATAGTAACAGGTACCGCAAGCGGTACAGCAATAAGAAAAGTAGACGCTAGTTATGCATCTACATCACTTAGTGCAGACGACATTTTAAAATTAGCCCCAAAGAGTACTGCCGAACTGTTTAGAGCCGTGCCAGGTGTTTGGGCAGAAAGCTCTGGCGGTGTATCAGGCGCCAACGTATTTGTCCGTGGTTTTCCTTCTGGCGGTGATGCACCCTTTTTAACTGTTCAACTGCAAGGGGTTGGAATATATACGCCTCCTTCAATATCTTTTCTTGAAAACTCGACGCTTTTTCGTGTCGACGAAACTATCGAGTTTATGGATGCATTGCGTGGTGGTCCGGCTTCAGTTGTATCAAATGGACAACCCGGGTTAACCACTAACTTCTTACTTAAAGAAGGCCACGACGAGACAGAAGGAACATTTAAATACACCACTTCAGATTACGGCTTACAACGTATAGATGCGGTTTTAAGTGGTGCATTAGCCGAAGACCTTTATTACATGGTGGGTGGCTACGTTCAGCAAAGTTCTGGTGTTAGAGACGCTGGATTTAACTCCGAGAAAGGCAACCAATTTACCATCAACCTAACCAAAGAATTAGACAACGGTAAAATTAATCTTTATACCCGTATCACCGATGATCATGGAACTTGGTACACACCTTCACCTTTAATTGATGGTGTAGATAACAGCTTTGTACATTTGGGTACCTTAAACCGACAAGCAACCATCAACTACGGCCCAGAAGATAACAGCACAAGTGAAGCCTTTGATTTTGGTGAAGGTCGTGGCTGGAATGGTTCTGTTTCTGGCGGCTCTATTAACTTAGAACTAGGTGATAATTGGACTTTTGTTGACCGTTTCTCTTTTACAAAAGGTGATGCTGATACTTTGGGTTTAGTGACAAACGGCAATCCAGTAGCACTTTCATCGGTTGCCGATAGTGGTGATTCAGCAACTGGTGCCGTAACAGGTGATACCTACGCTGGTAATACTGTAGTTCAACAACTTGGGCGCTGGGTTGTAGGTAAAGACATAGAGTCATTTACCAATGACTTAGCCTTAACTAAGACAACAGATACCATC
>Ga0115567_10000077_pt1 | contig 97994 bp, 112 predicted proteins | sample COGITO_mtgs_1204_2_FD_88679 | JGI IMG/M metagenome (GOLD analysis project Ga0115567, IMG submission 88679) | Pelagic marine microbial communities from North Sea - COGITO_mtgs_120412 | ecosystem: Environmental > Aquatic > Marine > Epipelagic | place: Germany:Helgoland, sampling site Kabeltonne...
GCGGTATTGCTCCGTCAGGCTTTCGCCCATTGCGGAAAATTCCCCACTGCTGCCTCCCGTAGGAGTCTGGGCCGTGTCTCAGTCCCAGTGTGGCTGATCGTCCTCTCAAACCAGCTACTGATCATGGCCTTGGTGAGCCTTTACCTCACCAACTAGCTAATCAGACGCGAGCTCTTCCTAAGGTGGATAAATCCTTTTACCTTTCGGCATATGGGGTATTAGCAACCGTTTCCAGCTGTTATTCCCCTCCTTAGGGTAGATTCTCACGTGTTACTCACCCGTCCGCCACTAGAGTTAAAAACTCTCGTACGACTTGCATGTGTTAAGCATACCGCCAGCGTTCATCCTGAGCCAGGATCAAACTCTCCATGGTATCCATTATTTTTTGATTTTTAAAATCATATTTTCGAAGAATCGACTGATGTCGAATCTCATTTAGAATTGCTTTTCTTTCAATCCTGCAATAACAATAGTACGTATTAAACAATATTGTCAACCCCAGTTTTAAATGTAATTAAATAAAAAGAATTAATTTTAATTGTGTACCTAAAAACAATCCCCTTTCCACGAAGATTTGCAAAAATAGTTAGGAGAATCTCTTTGTCTAGCAATAACTAAAGCTTTTAAATGTTTAAAATTTAATTTTAAATTAGGTACCAAAAAATACTTTTTAACGAGCTTAACAAGACTTTTTTCCCTGTCAGACTATTAAGCTTAACAAAATAGTCGCTTCCATAATACCTTAAAATGTCTTGGCATAATCGTCCCGTACCGTGGCATTAGCGTCCCCTCTACGTAACTAAATCCCAAACGACTTACTAAGAAATTAGCTAGTAAATTCCTATATATACTCACATATAAAAAAGCATATTTATCTTATTAAGTTTTCAAGCCTACAAGCCTTTTATTAATCTAGTAAAAGGTATTAAGTTCTAGATGGAAAAAACAATAAGGAAACACAATACAGAAAAAATATAAATAACCTCTTTAATTTTATAAAGTTTGTGGCATCCATACTTTCGGATGGATGTCCATAATAGTGCCTTAACTTGGATCTTCTTTGATAGCGTTTATCTGAGTCATCTTTAGTTTCGAGGTGTCCCATTAAATAAGCATCAAAAACAAAGGTTTTAAGAATTTCTACTATTAATTGATTACTAGATAAAGTAGATAATTCCTCTTTCTAGGTTAGACGTTGTTTATGGAGAAAAATGTTGCCGTCATAGGCCAAAAAAGATTTTGATATTCATCTAAGTTACTAACTTATATGAAACCACAGGTCACTATAGGATAACTATGTACACAGAAAAAATAGCCTGAAATTATCACTACAACCACAAATTAAATGGATAAATGAATTCAACGTAAAACATTGAATAAGAAGGACAAAGAATTAATTATAAAAAACCGATACTTAAGGACGAGCGATCGTTCTATGCATTTTTATTCGAAAATGGAATAAAACTAGACTAAACCTAGTGAAGTTTTGTAACACATATTCACTCTTTCGACCTTAGGTATTAAGTTCTATCCAGACGAAATAAAATATATCAAAGTTCGGGATTAAACCATTCAAGCTTCGGAACAAAACCCATGGACTTACTCATATGGTAAAATTTACCTAATATAAAACTTTAAATCAGTATCCTACTGAGTAATAAATTTGAGGGGTAACTAAGTGGAGAACCACAAAGAAAAGATCCTAGTGGTTGATGATGAAGCTAGCATTCGTAGAATTCTTGAAACTCGATTATCTATGATTGGCTACAGTGTTGTAACTGCTGCGGATGGAGAAGAAGCCATCATAGTTTTTCGAAAAGAACTCCCTAGCTTGGTAGTATTAGACGTTATGATGCCTAAACTTGATGGTTACGGAGTATGTCAAGAGATTAGAAAAGAGTCAAACGTACCAATCATAATGTTAACCGCTTTGGGAGATGTTGCAGATCGAATTACCGGTTTGGAATTAGGTGCAGATGACTATGTGATAAAACCTTTTTCGCCAAAAGAACTAGAAGCTAGAATTCGAGCAATATTTCGAAGAGTTGAAAAAATTAATTTTAGTACTGGAATCCCGAATTCTGGAATCTTGAAAATTGGATTAATTAAAATTGACACAAATAGAAGACAAGTATACAAGAATAATGACAGAATTCGATTAACTGGGATGGAATTTAGTTTATTAGAGCTACTTGTGAGTCGATCGGGTGAGGCTTTCTCTAGAGCAGCAATCCTTCAAGAAGTCTGGGGGTATACGCCAGAACGACATGTTGATACACGAGTTGTAGATGTTCATATTTCGAGACTAAGAGCTAAACTAGAAGAAGATCCTAGTAATCCAGATTTGATACTGACGGCTCGAGGGACCGGATATTTATTTCAGCGAATTACCGACATTGTAAAATCAGACTAGTGAAATATATATAAGCTACAAAATCATAAACTCAACGGATAGAAAGCTAGTGAAAATTAAAAGCCAAATCCCTTTCATACTTATGTATCTTATATGTATATAATATATGCATTTATTCGTTAAGTCTTTACGAAATCGTGGGCTATTGAGTTATGTACAGGGGACGAGTTTGCCAAAATATCTTTAACGTATTCTGGTAGAAGCCAGTTTGTTAAGATTAAAGTTCTAAAGAAATAATTTAATAAATATGTTTAACAGACAACCTAGTTATGTAAACTGCATTCGGCACACATAGATACTATAACCAGTTAGCTCTTACACTAGTAACTTACTGAAGTCGTATAATAAACCGCATAATTGCTTATATTCCAGACAATGTGACTAGAATCATAAACAACTATGTGTATATGCTTACTATTTTATAAGATTTCTATCGACGTCAAATTACGCTTGTAAAAATTTGCGTCTTAACCCGCACATTTTGAAAACGAGTTATGTAGAGTTTATTGATCCTATTTGTAACAAAAATGTAAAATGTTACCAACAGTCCATATAGAAAGCAATGAATAGGAAACTCTAATTAAATTAATCCGTAAATTTTTTCCAATTCTAACTATAATATTAGATATAACTGTAAAGACAAGTAATTCATTAACTCGTTACTTAATAAAAAAAGCTTTGGAGAATTAATTTATGACCATTGCAATTGGACAAGAAGAAGGTCGCGGCTGGTTTGATTTAGCTGATGACTGGTTAAAAAGAGATAGATTCGTATTCGTAGGTTGGTCTGGTTTATTACTATTCCCTACATCTTACTTATCAATCGGTGGATGGTTCACAGGAACTACATTTGTTACATCTTGGTACACTCATGGTTTAGCAAGTTCATACCTAGAAGGTTGTAACTTCTTTACTGCAGCCGTATCTACTCCAGCTAATAGTATGGGTCATTCCTTATTATTACTTTGGGGTCCTGAAGCACAAGGTGACTTCACACGTTGGTGTCAAATTGGTGGACTATGGGCTTTCTGTGCTCTACACGGTTCCTTCGCTTTAATTGGATTCTGTTTAAGACAGTTCGAAATCGCAAGATTAGTTGGTATTCGTCCATACAACGCTATCGCGTTCTCTGGTCCAATCGCTATCTTCGTTTCTGTATTCTTAATGTACCCATTAGGACAAGCTAGCTGGTTCTTCGCTCCAAGCTTAGGAGTAGCTGCTATCTTCAGATTCTTATTATTCATCCAAGGTTTCCACAACTTCACACTTAACCCATTCCACATGATGGGTGTAGCTGGTATCCTAGGTGCAGCTCTATTATGTGCTATTCACGGTGCTACTGTACAAAACACTATCTTTGAAGATGGTGATGCAGCAAACACTTTCAGAGCATTCACACCAACACAGGCTGAAGAAACTTACTCTATGGTGACAGCAAACAGATTCTGGTCTCAGATCTTCGGTGTTGCTTTCTCCAACAAGCGTTGGTTACACTTCTTCATGTTATTCGTTCCTCTAGCAGGACTATGGACAAGTGCTATTGGTATCGTTGGTTTAGCATTAAACTTACGTGCTTACGATTTCGTTTCTCAAGAGCTTAGAGCTGCTGAAGATCCAGAATTCGAAACATTCTACACTAAGAACATCCTTTTAAACGAAGGTATTCGTTCTTGGATGGCTGCTCAAGATCAGCCTCATGAAAACTTTATTTTCCCTGAGGAGGTTTTACCACGTGGAAACGCCCTTTAATTCTAGTTTAAGCGTAGCTGGTAGAGACATTGAATCTACAGGTTTCGCATGGTGGTCAGGTAACTCTCGTTTAATCAACGTTTCTGGTAAACTTTTAGGTGCTCACGTAGCTCACGCTGGCCTAATGGTTTTCTGGTGTGGTGCTATGACTTTATTCGAAGTAGCTCATTACATTCCAGAGAAGCCTTTATACGAACAAGGTCTTATTTTATTACCACACTTAGCCGTTCTAGGTTGGGGTGTTGGTCCAGGTGGAGAAGTTATTGATATTTACCCATACTTCGTTGTTGGCGTATTACATATCATTTCTTCTGCTGTACTTGGTTTTGGTGGTGTATACCACTCTTTAATCGGTCCTGATACTCTTGAAGAATCATTCCCTGCGTTTGGTTATGACTGGCGTGATAAAAATAAAATTACAACAATTCTAGGTATTCATTTAGTTATCTTAGGATTTGGTGCACTTTTATTAGTTATCAAAGCTATGTACGTTGGTGGTATCTATGATACTTGGGCTCCAGGTGGAGGAGATGTTCGAGTTATTGATAACCCGACATTAAACCCAGGTGTAATCTTCGGTTATGTTCTTAAATCTCCATGGGGTGGAGACGGTTGGATCATCAGTGTTAATAACGCTGAAGATATCATCGGTGGACACATCTGGATCGGAATCATCTGTATCGTAGGTGGTTTCTGGCATATTTTCACTAAGCCATTCGCATGGGCTCGTAGAGCATATGTATGGTCTGGTGAAGCTTACCTTTCTTACAGTCTAGTTGCAGTATCCCTAATGGGATTCATCGCTAGTCAATACGTTTGGTACAACAACACAGCTTACCCAAGTGAATTCTACGGTCCAACTGGTCCAGAAGCATCTCAATCTCAAGCATTCACATTCCTTGTAAGAGATCAACGTTTAGGTGCTAACGTAGCATCTGCGCAAGGTCCTACAGGTTTAGGTAAGTACTTAATGAGATCTCCTAGTGGTGAAATCATCTTAGGTGGTGAGACTCAAAGATTCTGGGATCTAAGAGCTCCATGGATCGAACCTTTAAGAGGTCCTAACGGATTAGACTTAAATAAGATTAAGAACGATATCCAACCATGGCAAGAACGAAGAGCTGCAGAGTACATGACACATGCTCCTCTTGGTTCTCTAAACTCAGTTGGTGGTGTAGCAACAGAAATTAACTCTGTTAACTACGTATCTCCTCGTAGCTGGTTATGTTGTGCACACTTCTTCTTAGGATTTGCATTCTACATCGGTCACCTTTGGCATGCTGGTCGTGCTAGAGCTGCTGCTGCTGGTTTCGAAAAAGGTATCAACCGTGAAAACGAGCCAACTCTATCTTTACGTCCTATCGATTAATTTTTGATTGATTAGACTAGATAGTCTTAAATAGAAAAAGTATCTCATTAGTATTAATGAGATACTTTTTCTATTTAAATTAGTTCTGAAAAGATTTTGTTCCGAGGTATTTAGAAATAATTCAGTATATTAAAAGAAACCTAAAAAATGCATTATTCCTTTTCCAGTAAGTAATTCAATTAATATTGTAAAAAAAAATCCTAACATTGCTAAACGTCCATTCCAATTCTCCGCAGATGTTGTGAACCCCCACGTCCAGATAAATCGATTAGTTCCTTTTTGCATATCCTACCTCCAAAAATACAAATGATATTAATAAATTATAAAAAATATAATTTAAGTACTTAATCTTACATAGAAGACATTATACTACGTATCATTAACAGTGCGGGCAAATAATATCAGTTTAAAAATCTATTTACTTATTTATCCATATTAAAATTAAACATAGCCAATCTTAAAAATGACAAATTCATTAACGCTTATCTTTTCCTCATTTATTGGTTTTTTACAAATTTATTTAATTTTACTTTTAGTACGAGTATCTCTAACATGGTTTCCGAATGTTAACTGGTACGCTCAGCCTTTTTATTCTTTAAGCAGATTAACAGACCCTTATTTAAAAATTTTTAGAGGCATTGTTCCCCCATTAATTGGTATAGATATCTCTCCTATTCTAGGATTTATCTTATTGCAATGTATAATGCAAATAGTGAGTAATGTTGGTATTAGTAGTAATTAACTTTGTAATACTTCAAAGAAAAATCTAAACAATACCTAAAGAAATAGCATTTCTGTAACATTAACAGTATTATGGTATTAAAATAGAACTAAAATAAAAAATAAAATAATGATTAAAATTAGACTAAAGAAATACGGTAGAAAACAACAAGCCACATATCGAGTTGTGATAATGCCAAGTACTAGTAAGCGAGATGGTAGAGCCATCGAAGAACTTGGGTTTTACAATCCTTTAACTAACGAAAGTAACCTAAATGTAGATCGTATCCGCGTAAGGTTATCACAAGGGGCTCAACCAACAAATACAGTAAAAAATTTACTAAAGAAAGCAAACATTTCAATTAAGTAAGAATTTCTTATTCTTAATAATGATGAATTAAACTTTAAAATATTAGGAGATAATAAGTGTCTAAATTTACTTTAAAAATCTTATGGTTGGATAATAATGTAGCTATCGCTGTGGACCAACTCGTAGGAAATGGTACAAGTCCTTTAACATCTTACTTTTTTTGGCCACGAAATGATGCCTGGGAACAATTAAAAGCTGAGTTAGAAACTAAAGCTTGGATCAGCGAAAAAGAGCGAGTTGAGATATTAAATCAAGCAACAGAAATTATAAACTACTGGCAAGAACAAGGCAAAAATTATTCTTTCTCAGAAGTTCAATTCAAATTCCCAGATTTTATTTTTGCGGGTAGTAACTAAACAAAATGGAGATTATTAACATATAGTCTCCATTATTATTTTTATGAAAAAAAATACCTCTCAAATAGTTTTAATGGTAATCCTTTTAATTTCAACAAATGAAAGTCTTAAAACAAATAATCAACATAACTCTCTCTTTGAGCCAATAGAACAAAACTTCAAACTGAAACTTTTGCATTCAGCAAAAATTTCTAGCTCTCCCTCAATACAAACATTAGTTCCCTATCCATTTGATTCAGACCTAACTCTTCTATTAAAGTTATTGTATTGCGTCAATTTCAAGGACTGCTTCCATGAACAGTATTTAAATCGAACAGTGAGAAACACATTAAGGCTTATTAGTTCTGATATACATAGTCAAATTAATCCGCCAACAAAAAGCTCTTACCTTGAACAAAGTTATTTTTTTACTCTAGTTATTCAACATTTATACCAAACTTACAATTTAAAAAAAAACTGACATCAAATGTGGAAAAAAACCATTAATATCTTTCAAAATTTACTATTCCCAATATCTTTCGTATTTTATTTCTCTTTAACTAATATAATTCCTCGAAATACCTATTCATTTCTTAACCAAAAAGAAACTAAGGAGTTTAATATTTCTAATTTAAATTCAGAAGAACCCAGCACAAAAATAAAAGTTCGAAAAAAAATTATTCAAGATTTCCAATATCACAAATCCTCTATGAATTGGAATAAAAATATGCTAACTAAACTATTAGTTAATAGCGAAGGTAAAATAATTGGGTATAAACTATATAATGTGTTTTATCCCAATTATTTTACAAAAACTCAACTCAAAAATTTACTAAAATATTCTTACAAAGTGAATCCTCTTCTTTCTCCCATTGAAGTTATAAACCTCTCTAGTTTTAGTGAATAATTCACTGTCTAACCTACAGATAAAAATAGTTTACTCTTGTGTCGTATCCACTACAATACATTCTGTTGTTAATATCATACTAGCAATAGAAGCTGCATTCTGAATTCCAGATCTAGTTACTTTTGCTGGATCAATGATTCCGCGTTCGTACATATCAGTTAATTCACCATTAGAGGCATCATATCCTAGACCGAAGTCTCCTTCTTTAATTTGTTCTATTATAATAGCGGCAGTTTTTCCAGTATTTTCAATAATCCTTTTAAGAGGAGCTGTCATAGCTTTTTCTACGATCAACGCACCGATTAATTCATCTTCCTCTAAATTATCGCGTGCCCATTCAGATAAATCAGTAGATATATGAGTTAAAGTTGCACCCCCACCAGGAACGATTCCTTCCTCTACTGCTGCTTTAGTAGCATTAATGGCATCTTCTAAACGTAACTTTTTATCTTTCATTTCTGTTTCAGTAGCTGCCCCTACTTTAATAACTGCAACTCCGCCAGCTAATTTGGCTAATCGTTCTTGTAACTTTTCTTTTTCATATGACGAATCACTAGCATCAATTTGTCTTCGAATTTGTTCACATCTAGCTTTAACTTCTTTTTCATTGCCTTCGGCAATTATAGTTGTTCCCTCTTTAGTAACAGTAATCCTTCTCGCTTGACCCAACATGTCTAATTGTAAGGACTCTAAGCTAAATCCTGCATCTTCCGCAATAACTTGCCCACCAGTAAGAATAGCGATATCTTCCAACATAGACTTACGGCGATCACCAAATCCAGGAGCTCGAACTGCTACCACATTAATAATTCCACGTAGTTTGTTAACGACTAACGTGGCTAGAGGTTCTTTTTCTACACCTTCAGCTAAAATTGTTAAAGGTCGACCAGTTTTAGAGACTAACTCCAACACGGGAACTAACTCTTGCTGTACTAAGGTAATTTTCTTGTCTGTGATTAAAAGATATGGATTGTCCTGCACGACTTCCATTCGTTCAGTATCTGTAACAAAATAAGGTGAAATAAAACCCTTTTCGAAACACATACCTTCAGTCATTTCTAATTCAGTTACTGTGGATTTTCCTTCTTCCAAAGATATTACGCCTTCACGACCTACTTTATCGATTGCATTTGCAATCATTTGGCCAACCTCTTCATCGTTACCTGCTGAGATAGTTGCAACTTGAGTAATGGATCTAGTGTCCTCTACTGGTACTGAGTATTCAGCAATTTGGCTTACTACGAACTGAGTTGCTTTTTCAATTCCTCGTTTAATTGCGATAGGATTACCGCCAGCAGCGACGTTTTTCATACCTTGCTTAACCATTGCATGAGCTAATACAGTTGCCGTAGTAGTTCCGTCTCCAGCCACGTCATTTGTTTTAGAAGCTGCTTGTCTTATTAACGCCACTCCAGTATTCTCAATGTGATCCTCTAATTCAATTTCTTTTGCAATTGTTACCCCATCATTTACAATTTGTGGAGCTCCATATTTTCTCTCTAGTACAACGTTTCGTCCCTTTGGACCTAAAGTAACCGATACAGCTTCCGCTAAAATATCCATCCCTTTTTCAAGGGCACGACGAGCATCTTCCTGGTATAAAATAATTTTACTCATACTAAATATTGATATTAATCATTTACGCAATATATTAAAAAGTCTAAAAAACCATATAAATCTAAAACAAACAAACTTATTATACAAAAAATAAAAATATTAATGGCCCTTTTTGTAGCGTAATAGTGAAAAATCAAATGAAATTAAAAAAATAAAAGTACTCGAGTAAAAATGAAAGAAAATAATGACAAATTATTAGCTAATATGTTATGCTTATAAGCAGAACGTTAAGTGCTTGTAGCTCAGTGGACTAGAGCACGTGGCTACGAACCACGGTGTCGGGGGTTCGAATCCCTCCTTGCACAAAAATCTCTAGATTCTATCTTTAAATTTGAGTCAGATTCGATGGTAGTTAGCTATTACTAGCTGATTATGGGGTGTCGCCAAGCGGTAAGGCAGCGGACTTTGACTCCGCTATTCGTAGGTTCAAATCCTGCCACCCCAGATTTTCAAAATTGATAAGACATACCAGGAAAATTATACAATGGTATAATTTAAATAATTTAAACTAAAATACGAAAACTTAATATTTATGGCTGTAATACAATTTATTCAAGGAATTAATGAGGAAGTAATCCCAGATGTACGATTAACTAGATCAAGAGATGGAAGTACTGGAACAGCTACTTTTAGATTTGCGAATCCCAAAGTATTAGAAGGCGAGACAAGTAGTAAGGGAACTATAACTGGTATGTACCTGATAGATGAAGAAGGAGAAATTGTTACTAGAGATGTAAATGCACGATTCGTAAATGGAAAACCTCAAGGTATCGAAGCTATTTATGTAATGTCGGAAAAGAAGAATTGGGACAGATTCATGCGATTTATGGAGAGATACTCAGACGAAAATGGACTAGGTTTTGTGAAGGCTAACGCTAGTTAATAGATCTTAGTAAATTAACAGAAAATTCTATAACCTAATCAATTAAGAAACAACTAATTTTTAATGTTGTAAAAGCTAATATTTGCCAAGACAAATGATAACCATTTAGTCTTGATCAGTTTCTTAGTTTTTCTATCACTTTAGTGTACGAACATTTTATTGTTGGAAAGTACAACTAAATTAGTAAATAAGATTAATCTTAAGAATTGATTGTGTATTTTTATACCAATATGTTATGATTATTCTAGTACAAAGTTCTTATTGATTAGGCGGGCGTGGCCAAGTGGTTAAGGCAATGGGTTGTGGTTCCGTCATTCGCGGGTTCGAATCCCGTCGTTCGCCTTCAAAATGTTTTTATTTGAATAACAGTAATTTAGTAATTCTACTCTGCTAGTAGTTTTCGTCTTACTAAATAATCTAGTTATATATTTTTCGATGTTTCGTGTGCCAGTCTTCAAACAGATTGCTATTTCTTTGTTTTTTAACCCCTTAAATAAATAATTTAGTACGATTATCTCACGTGGTGTTAAGTCGAGAGAAAGAATTAGATTAGGAGAAACGTCCGAATGGTGATCTAATTTTTCTTTCAGCATTTTTACTTCTCGTAAAATTACTTCTAAGGTCAAAATTTTTTGTCGTTTTCTAATTAAAATGTTTTTAATAATAGCTACTAACTCTTCAGGATCAAATGGTTTTGGTATGTAACCACTGCAGCCAAATTCATATCCTTTGATTCTATCCTGAGTTAAGCCTTTTGCAGTAAGGAACAAGAAAGGGATTTGATACAGTTGCGGACTCGTTTTTAGCTTTGTTATAAATTGATAGCCATCCATGTCTGGCATTAGAATATCGATAATGATTAAATCAGGCTGGATTTTTTGGATAATGGAAAAAGCCGTATGTGCACAGTTTGCACCAAAAGTATTGAATCCATTAGCATCTAGGTATCTCACAGTAGCGGAAACATGTTTTTCTTCATCATCAATTATTAAAATGTTATACATACTAGGTAACTTGGGTCATTTTTCGTGTGTAGCGTATCTTGTTTTATTTTTCTTTTAACTGTATAATTCTAGTGACATACTACAGTTTATATATATTTGAATTTTGTTTTTTACAATATTATTTAATTACCTATTTTTAATTTTATCTTATGGGAAAAGTCTACGATTGGTTTGAGGAACGTCTGGAAATTCAATCCATTGCTGATGATATCACAAGCAAATATGTTCCGCCTCACGTGAATATTTTTTACTGCTTAGGCGGAATTACATTCACATGTTTCATTATCCAAGCAGCAACTGGATTCGCGATGACATTTTACTACAGACCAACGGTATCTGAAGCTTTCGCTTCAATCGAATACCTAATGTTTGAGGTTAACTATGGTTGGCTGTTCAGATCTATGCATAGATGGTCTGCTAGTATGATGGTATTAATGATGATATTACATATTTTCCGTGTATATCTGACAGGTGGTTTTAAAAAGCCTAGAGAATTAACTTGGGTTACTGGTGTTACTTTAGCAGTAGTAACTGTATCTTTTGGTGTTACTGGCTATTCATTACCATGGGACCAAGTTGGATACTGGGCTTGTAAAATTGTAACAGGTGTACCAGAAGCTATTCCTGTAGTAGGAAGTCTATTAGTAGAGTTACTACGTGGTAGCGTGAGTGTAGGTCAAGCAACACTTACTAGATTCTACAGTGCTCACACATTCGTACTACCTGTTGCGGCAGCAGTATTAATGTTAACTCATTTCTTAATGATTCGTAAACAAGGTATTTCAGGACCTTTATAAACTCTTTCTTAATTATTAAAATATTATGTCTGTATTAAAAAAACCGGATTTAACAGATCCGAAGTTACGTGCTAAGTTAGCTAAAGGTATGGGTCACAACTATTACGGTGAACCTGCTTGGCCAAACGATTTATTATACATTTTCCCTGTAGCTATTCTAGGTACATTATCTTGTGTAATTGGTTTATCTGTTCTATCTCCATCTCCTTTAGGTGAAAAGGCGGATCCATTCGCTACACCTTTAGAAATTCTACCGGAGTGGTACTTCTTCCCTACATTTAACTTATTACGAGTTATCCCTAACAAATTATTAGGTGTTCTTTCTATGGCAGCAGTACCAGCTGGTTTAATCACAGTTCCATTTATTGAGAGCATCAATAAATTCCAGAACCCATTCCGTAGACCAATTGCAATGGCTTTATTCTTATTTAGCGTAGTTGTAGCTCTTTGGTTAGGTATCGGTTCATGTCAACCGATCAATAACGCTTTAACATTAGGTTTATTCTAATATTTTTATTGCGTATCGAAAAGCGACCTTGCATGTTCAACACATGCAAGGTCGCTTTTCGATACGCAATAAAAATATTAAATAGGAAAAAAGTCTGGTATCTATTACTTAACAGTTACTTTTGCACCAGCTTCTTCTAATTGTTTTTTAGCTGCTTCTACGTCGTCCTTTGAAGCTCCCTCTTTGATAGCTTTTGGAGTTGCTTCTACTAAGTCTTTAGCTTCTTTTAATCCTAATCCTGTAAGAGTTCTAACGATCTTTAAAACCGCAATCTTTTTATCTGCAGGAACATCTTCAAGAATTAGATCGAAATCAGATTTTTCTTCTACTTCTTGACCACCACCAGCGGCCGCAGCCATAACTACAGTACCACCACCAGCGGCAGCAGCAGCACTAACGTTAAACGTTTCTTCAATCGCTGTTACTAGTTCAGCAGCTTCTAATAATGTTAAGGATTTTAATTGATCAATAATATCGTTTACTTTTGTCATGATAGTAATATAAAAGGGTTTACTAAAAAATCGAGTGAGAATTTAAATTAATTATGAGAATATTTTTTCTCTAAAATTAGAGATGTCAATTTTAATTGACGGACCCATTGTGCTACAGATATAAAATGTTTGCCAGTAGCGTCCTTTAACACCACTAGGTCGATTTTTATCAATGGATTCTTGTATGGCTTCCAGGTTTGCTAATAAATCTTCTGCAGAGAATCCTGTTTTACCAAATGGAACGTGTACAACACCAGCTTTGTCAGCACGGTATTCTAACTTTCCTTTTTTGAATTCTTCAATAGCTTCTTTCACATCGTTTGTTACAGTGCCTGATTTCGGTGATGGCATTAAACCACGAGGTCCAAGAACTTTACCTAATTTTGCAATTGACGGCATCATGTCTGGAGTTGCAATTAATCGATCAAAATCCATTACGCCTTTCATAATATCTTGTACTAAATCCGTCGATCCCGCTACAACTGCTCCAGCTGCTAATGCTTCTTTGGCTTTTTCACCTTCTGCGATAACTGCTACTCGAACATCTTTACCAGTACCTTTTGGTAAAACTACCGTTGTTCTTAACTGTTGATCTGCATATTTAGTATCTAATTTCAAACTAATGTGAGCTTCTGCTGTTTCTACAAATTTTGCAGTTGCCATTTCTTTTAGTAATTTTAGAGCTTCCAGTCCAGAATATTCTTTTGTACTGTCAACTTTAGTGCGAATTGTTTTCGCTCGTTTAGAGAGTTTAGCCATGGTTATGATCCTTTTTTTATGTTGTACAAGTCTAATAAATTATTCAGTAACCGTAATTCCCATATTTTTGGCAGTTCCTTCAATAATTCTCATTGCTGAGTCTAATTTGTTGGTATTTAAATCTGGAAGTTTTGTTTGTGCAATCTCTTGTATTTGTTGCTTAGTAACGCTTCCCACTTTTGTTAATTGTGGGTTTCCAGAACCTTTCGCTACACCTGCAGCTTTCTTTAATAATACTGAAGCAGGAGGAGTCTTAAGAATAAAAGTATAACTTTTATCTTCATAAACAGTAATTTCAACTGGAATGATGTATCCCGCTTTATCTGCTGTACGTGCGTTATATTCTTTACAGAACATCACGATATTCACACCTTTTTGGCCGAGTGCGGGTCCAATAGGTGGAGCAGGTGTGGCTTTACCAGCTTCAATAGCCAGTTTTATCATGCCTATAACTTTTTTAGCCATATGTTTTTTATCTTTTTTTTGTTTTTAATCTTGAGTTAGAGATAATAAAATCTAATATTACACAACTAATTATAGTATTATATTTCAGTATATTCTATAGGTATAAATTTTTGTTTTCATAAAATCTAAACTGAATCACGCCCTTAGGGACTCGAACCCCAGACATCAGGTTTTGGAGACCTGCGTTCTACCAACTGAACTAAAGGCGCATGTTTGAATATCTATAACTATATAATAGTCCGATCTTTAATAATAAGTCAACTTAAAATCTTCGAACGCTGAATCTACTGTTTTTATTTTACAGGAGAGAGAGGGATTCGAACCCTCGTTAAAGTCACCCTTAAACAGCATTTCCAGTGCTGCGCCTTAAACCACTCGGCCATCTCTCCTATTACTAATTAGTAATTCATAATATAAGATGTATCTTATCAATAAAGAAATTATAACAAAAAATACATTTTGTACATAGAGTAATACACATTTTATACATTGACGACTGTTCGTGAATTTCAATTAATAGTTAATTATTATGCAATATTCCTTGGAGAAAAAATCCTGTCCTCATAGTATTTTCGCAGAACAAATAATTCTTACAGAACTATTATTAGACACATCTAATAAAGAGTTAATCTTTAGTAGGTTAATTCCAGAAGTTTTTTATCTACCAGAACATAAATATATCTACCAAGCTTCCGTAAAATTGTATTCCCAAGGTTCAATCATAAATTTAACTACTATATCTGAAACATTAGCTCATTCATCTTTGTTAGAAGTTATAGGAGGTACAGAGTTTTTGATTGAATTAGTTAATTTAGTTATCCCAACTGGAACTATTGAACCTTATTTAGTTTTATTGTTAGACAAATATCTACGTAGATCTCTAATTACTGTAGGGTCAAAAATAGGACTTTTAGCTTATGAGCCGAACTATTCTGTAGAAACGTTATTTGATCAAGCAGAGCAATTATTATTTTCAGTAACGCACTCGAAACCAAAATTCGGTTTATTACCCGCTTCGGAAGTTTTGTTAGAGACCTTTGTGGAGTTAGAGCAAAAATATATTCATGGTAGCTTAGCCGGAATTTCTTCTGGGTTTTTTGATTTAGACTTATTAACTCAAGGATTTCAAAACTCAGATCTAATTATCATAGCAGGTAGACCATCCATGGGAAAAACAGCTTTCGCCCTCAATTTAGCTCGCAATATAGCTGAACTGCAGCCTTTTCCAGTAACAATATTTAGTTTGGAAATGTCTAGGCAACAGATTATGTATCGATTTTTGTCTATCGAGTCGCAGATAGTTAATTCAAGACTTAAAACTGGAAACATAACTTCGGATGAATGGAATTTAGTAAGTAAAGCAATAAGTTATTTGGCGTCGTTGAAAATTTATGTAGACGATACTCCTAGTAGTTCTCTATTGGATATTCGTGCTAAATTAACAAGATTGAAATCTACTTCGGGAGAAATTGGCACTGTTATAATTGATTATTTGCAATTAATAACTGATAGTACATACAAAAACAATAGGGTTCAAGAATTGTCGAAAATCACTCGAAATTTAAAGATTTTAGCTCGAGAATTCGATACTCCGGTAATTGTCTTATCTCAATTAAGTCGAAATGTCGAAGCGCGAACTAATAAGCGTCCCCTATTGTCTGATCTTAGAGAAAGTGGTTGCATTTCGGGTCATAGTAAGTTGTATATACCAACAATTCGAAAGTCGAGAGCATTAGATTCTTTGCAAGACGTTGAGTTAGCTACATTCGGTAGGTCGGCTGGTCAGTATTTTTTTAATTCGAGTCAAATAAAACGAGTTTTTTTTACAGGGGTGAAAACTTTGTTCGTGATTTCTTTATTGAAGGGATATGATTTAAGATTAACTCTGAATCACAAAATCTTCACAAATAAAGGCTGGGTTAAAGTAAATAGTCTCAAAACCTGCGATTTAGTCTGTGTTTTCGACCGTTTTAATTTTAAAAAAGTGTTGTTTAATTCTAGTTATTCAACTTGTGATGCTGTTTCGTTTAATTGTCTTTTACAAGTTACTGTTTATGGTCAAGAGAAGTCTTATGATGCATGGATTCCAGAGGTAGGGAATTTCATATGTGGTGATATCCTCGTTCATAATTCAATTGAACAAGATGCGGATGTAGTTTTAATGATATATCGAGAAAATTACTACTCTTCATTTGAGTCTGATAGCGTTACGGAGATTATCATAGCTAAACAAAGAAATGGGCCAACAGGTACAATTAATTTGATGTTTGACAGTAAGTTGGCTTCATTCTCAAATCTTATTCTGTTAGAGTAACTTAAGTAAATGCCAAGAACCAGGGTTGAACTGGTGACACGTGAATTTTCAATCCACTGCTCTACCAACTGAGCTATCTCGGCTTTTTTTCTATACTCATATAATATAGCATTATTTAATTGGTTTGACAAGTAAAGGTTTTCAATAAATTAACTCATGCCGAACTTAGAATATTACCCGTGATGCTTCTATCTATCGCGGGTAATATTCTAAGTTCGGCATGAGTTAATTTTTGAACGATCTTTCTTATGAAGCTGCTAGTTCTAGCTTATCTCCTAGGAGTACTTGGACTTTATTATCATTATCTACATCTACTACCGCAGTATCTCCTTCTTTAATTTTTTCAGAAAGGAATTCTTCAGATAACGTATCTTCTAGTAGGCGCATTACTGCTCTTCGTAATGGACGAGCTCCATACATTGGGTTATATCCTTCATCAATTAGGTGAGCCTTAAATCTCGGAGTTACTTCTAATTGAATTCCTTTTTCAGAGATTCGAGTGAATACATCTTTAAGCATAATTTCAGCAATTAAACCTACTTCATCTTTTGTTAATTGACGGAATACGATAATTTCATCTAAACGGTTTAAAAATTCTGGTCTGAAATATTGTTTTAATTCTTCATTCACTAGACTCTTGATTCGATTATATTGAGAATCAGATACGTCTTCTGCCAGATCAAACCCTAGACCTCCACCTCCTTTTTCAATTACTTTAGATCCAACGTTGGACGTTAGAATTAGGAGAGTATTTTTAAAATCAACTACTCGTCCTTTCGAGTCTGTTAATCTTCCATCTTCTAGGATTTGAAGTAATAAGTTAAAAACATCAGGGTGTCCTTTTTCAATCTCATCAAATAGCACAACTGTGTAAGGTCGTCTACGTACGGCCTCTGTTAATTGTCCACCTTCGTTGTATCCTACATATCCTGGAGGCGAACCAATTAATTTTGAAACCGTATGTCTTTCCATGTACTCTGACATATCTAGTCTTACCATAGCTTCTTCAGATCCGAAGAAGTATGAAGCTAAAGCTTTAGTTAGTTCTGTTTTTCCAACACCAGTAGGACCGGAGAAAATAAAGCTAGCAATCGGACGGTTTGGATTTTTTAAACCTACTCGAGCTCTACGAATTGCTCGTGACACCGCTACTACAGCTTCGTCTTGTCCAATAATTCTTCCATGTAATGTATCTTCCATTTGAAGTAATTTTTCCGATTCACTTCTAGTCATTTTATTCACAGGAATTCCAGTCCAAGCAGCTACAATTTGTGCTATATCCTCTTCCGTAACTACAGATACATCTTTTGATTTATCTGTATCGCCTTTTTTACTTTGAGCGATAGCAGCAATTTGAGCTTTGATTTCCATTTCACGGTCGCGTAATTGACCAGCAGTTTCGAAATCTTGAGCTCTTACTGACTCATCTTTTTGCTTTAATATCTCTCGCAATTCTTTGTCTAGCTCACGGGCTGCAGGTGGCAATTGTGAATGCATTAATCGTACTCGAGAGCCTGCTTCATCGATTAAATCAATAGCTTTATCTGGTAAAAAGCGGTCAGCTATGTATTGATCTGCAAATTTTGCCGCGGCAGTTAAAGCTTCATCTGAGATTACAAGTTTGTGATGCTTTTCATATCTGTCACGTAACCCATATAAGATTTCGATTGTTTCTTCAACAGTTGGCTCTCCCACCATAACCGGTTGGAATCGTCTTTCTAATGCCGCGTCCTTTTCAATGTGCTTTCTATATTCTTCTAAAGTTGTTGCACCTATACATTGCATTTCACCTCTAGCTAGAGCCGGTTTTAAGATATTTGCAGCATCAATTGCTCCTTCAGCAGCTCCTGCCCCAATAAGAGTATGAACCTCATCGATAACTAAGATAACGTTATCCGCTACTCGTACTTCGTCAATGATTTTCTTTAAACGTTCCTCAAACTCACCACGATATTTTGTTCCAGCAACTAATAATCCAATATCTAAAGTTACAACACGTTTATCTTCTAAGATATCAGGTACGTCTTTGTTATTAATTCGTTGTGCTAGACCTTCTGCAATTGCAGTTTTACCAACACCAGGTTCACCGATTAAAATCGGGTTATTCTTTGTTCTACGTCCTAAGATTTGTATTACTCGTTCAATTTCTTTTGAACGGCCAATAACCGGATCTAATTTTCCTTCTGCAGCTTTAAGAGTTACATTGCTACCGAATTCTTCTAATGTTGGAGTTTTACCTTTCGCTTGTCCTGCACCAGAAGATACTTCAGCAGTGTCTCCTAATAAACGTATAACTTGAGTTCGAATCTTTGATAAATCTAACGCAAGATTTTCTAATACTCTTGCTGCTACTCCTTCACCTTCTCTAATTAATCCTAATAGTAAATGTTCAGTACCTATATAGTTATGACCAAGTTGTCGGGCTTCTTCTAACGAAAGTTCTAATACTCGTTTTGCTCGAGGAGTGAAAGGAATCTCTACAGCAACGAACCCAGATCCTCTACCAATAATTTTCTCAACTTCTACTCGTGCATCTTTTAAATTAACACCCATTGATTTTAAAACTTTGGCTGCAATACCAGTTCCTTCACCAATTAAACCTAACAGTATTTGCTCTGTTCCTACAAAGTTATGTCCAAGTCTCCTAGCCTCTTCTTGTGCTAGCATAATTACTTTAATAGCCTTTTCCGTAAAACGTTCGAACATAAATTAAATTATAACTCTAATATGAGGTTACCTTTGATAGTTAGTAATATTACTCGTTTAAGTGTACTGTTTAAATGTTATATAATAGTAATGGTATATACTTAAACAATCTACGGATAAATAGTATGTAGATATACTTTTAAGCTCTAAATAGAGTACTATTTAGTTAATCCTTATAAACTTATATTTTCATGTGTTCTTACCAGAATTTGGTTTAGAAACTTAAAGAGAATAAATAATAAAAAATATTAATAATGGAATTAAAAATTTCTACTAATCCAATTCTTATTAAAGAATTAGAAAGCACGTACTTAAATCCAAGTATACCTGACATTAGAGTGGGAGATACCCTTAAACTAGGTGTATCTATTACCGAAGGAAACAAAGAAAGAGTTCAATTTACAGAAGGGGTTGTCATCGCTAAGCATAACGCCGGAATTAGTACAACAATTACTGTGCGTCGAGTAATGCAAGGAATCGGAGTTGAGAGAGTTTACCTAGTACATTCCCCTAAATTAAAAAGTATTGAAATTATGCGTCGATCAATTGTTCGCCGTTCTAAGTTATACTATCTGCGAGCTAGAAGTGGTAAAGCAACTCGTTTACAACAAAGTTTTAAAGATAGAAAATAGAAGATATTAGAATCTTTATTTTCTTGTTAACAACCTTAATCTACATTTGTCAAATTAAGGTTGTCTTTTATTTTCGTATGTGATAATTTGTAATTATAACTTAAGTTAGATTTATAAGAAGGTTCGATGCCCGAGTGGTTAAAGGGGGCGGATTGTAAATCCGCTGGCTATGCCTACGTTGGTTCAAATCCAACTCGAACCATAAAAATAGCGTAGTAGTAAGAAATCAATTAACTTCTTACTACTACGCTATTTATCTGCAATTAGTCCTTATACTCCCATCATTTGAGCATTACTCTTTCCAGGAGCAACCATTGGATAGCAGTTCTCATCAGGAACTACCTTACAGTCTACTAAAATTGGACCATCATATTCTAAGATTTCTTTAGTTAAACTTTGTAACTCTTCTCGCGTAGTTATTGATACTCCTTTTATACCATAAGCTTCTGCAATTTGGATAAAATTAGGAGCTCCCTTTTCCATGTTGGAATGGGAGTATCTCTCTCCATAAAACGCTTGTTGCCATTGCCTAACCATACCTTGCCACTTATTATTAAGAAGTATGATCTTTACAGGTAATCCATATTGGGCCACTGTACCTAATTCTTGGATATTCATTTGGAAACTAGCATCTCCGGTGATACAAATTACTTGACTATCTGGATGAGCAACTTGGGCTCCAATTGCTGCAGGTAATCCATATCCCATTGTTCCTAATCCTGCACTTGTTATCCATTTTCGTTGAGAAGTACGAATAAATTGAGCAGCCCACATTTGATGTTGTCCTACATCTGTCGTGAAATAAGCGTCTACTGAAGTATTACTCACTTCTGTTATAACTTCTTGTGGTGATAGATTTTGCGCATTTTTTGGAACTAATAGAGGATATTCAGTTCTCCATCTATTTAATCGTTTTCTCCAAGCTTGTGTTTGCTCAATAATTTGTTTATTGTCAACTTTGAAGTGTTCTGTCAGTTCTGCAACTACTTCTTTTACATCGCCCACGATTCCAACTTGCGGCATACGATTTTTACCAACTTCGGCTGGATCAATATCTACATGTATCACTTGAGCACTCGACGCGAATTCATCTAATTTACCTGTAACTCGGTCATCAAACCTAGCACCTAAAGCAATCAGAAGGTCACATTCACTAACTGCATAGTTGGCATATACTGTACCATGCATACCTAACATGCCAAGAGATAAATCTTGATTTTCATCTACAATACCTTTACCCATCAGAGTTGTAGCGATTGGAATTTGAAGTAATTCGCTTAATTCACAAATTTCTTTGAATGCATCGGCGATGATAGCTCCTCCACCCACGTATAGTAGTGGTTGATTTGCTTGTTTAATTAAATTCGCAGCTTGTAAGATGCGTTTTGCATTTTGATTTATGATAGGAGGACATCCTAATAGATCTACATTTCCTGGGATCGTCGGAGTGTAATTTATTTTTTCTAAGCCAACATCTTTCGGTACGTCAACAAGAACCGGGCCTGGACGACCATATTTTGCAATAAAGAATGCAGCAGCTATGATACGTGACATATCAGCTGTATCACGAACTACATAGGAGTGCTTAACGATTGGTAATGTAACTCCAAAAATGTCAACTTCTTGGAATGCATCCGTCCCAATAAAGGACCTTCCTACTTGACCTGTAATTACGACCATTGGAACTGAATCTATATGAGCAGTTGCAATTCCGGTAACTAGGTTTGTGGCGCCGGGGCCAGAAGTTCCAAAACAAACTCCTACTTTTCCTGTAGCTCTAGCATACGCATCAGCAGCATGAGTAGCACCTTGCTCATGTCTTACAAGTATATGTTCAATAAATCCTTCTTTTTCCCAAGCGTATAATTCATCATATATAGGTAAAATTGCTCCGCCTGGATATCCGAAAATATGCTTAACTTCGTGACGGACTAAACTATCAATAAGTGCGAAAGCACCGGTTGTTTCTCTTTTAGTTAGATTTTGTGAAAACATTTAATTATGACCTCAGGTTTATAGGAGTCAGCATGTAAAGGGTGAACTTAATACTTTTAATTCTAAGAACGTACATTATTGTTCTTAATCATCTATATTAAGCATAGCCTTCAACGTTAATGAAATAAAAACTACACTAGTTATAGTTATAAATATGAAAAGGATTGTTGTTTGTGGACGACGTAATAGATTTAGAAATGGTCCTATTATCGTAAATACAAGACCTAACATCGCAGATATAAAAAATCTTGGAAATCGTAAGACATTTTCCCAAAAATCAGGCATGGTGAATAATCCTATGATATGTATGATTTAATTAGTTTACTAGATTTAGAAAACTAAACTCTAATAGTGAGTAACTTACAACTTTCTATTCTATACAAAGATTTTAATATTAGTTGTTATTAATAGCTTCTCTAGGTAGTTTTGAGTAAAATACTTGTAGATTTTAGTATCTAGTTTTTATGCGGATTACTTGTTTAGAATGTGTTTATTAGTTAAACGTATTATATTATTACAAGTGTAATATTTTCTATAATAGATCATTCTTATGGAAAATTCTAGAGAGTATTTTAATCATAAAATTACTTTTTATTATTAATTCGAATAACCTTATGTTTATAGTTGATTTAATTATATATATAGTGATACTATTGTTTTTAGTGGCTCAGTAGCTCAGTTGGTTAGAGCAGGGGACTCATAAGCCCAAGGTCGCAGGTTCAAGTCCCGCCTGAGCCAGATTATCTTTATTCTACATAAGCAATAAAAACTAATCGTATTTTAGGAGAGGTGGCTGAGTGGTCGAAAGCGTCGGATTGCTAATCCGATGTGCGAGTAATCGCACCGAGAGTTCGAATCTCTTCCTCTCCTCAGTTTATTAATTGTTTTCAACAGAGTCTGTTGACAAATCTCAGATATAGCTGTATATGTATATTGGAGACGCAACATAGGGATTGTAGTTCAATTGGTTAGAGCACCGCCCTGTCACGGCGGAAGTTGCGGGTTCGAGTCCCGTCGGTCCCGATAAAAAAGGCCGTTCATATTCGTTAAAACGAATATGAACGGCCTTTTAATTCTTTAAACTATGGTTAGTAAAAAATCTTTTAAACTTCGGATAGTTGAGTTTTATAAACTACTTCTTTAGGTAAATCTGTGTACTCAGAAATAATTTGTCTAAATTCATCCCCATCAATAGTTTCTTTTTCTATTAATAGATCAACTAGTTTATCGATGACAACTCTATTTTCTTTAATAATAGTTACAGCCTCTACGTGACAGTGTTGTATTATTGAACGAATTTGCATATCAATTCTAGATGCGATATCCTCTGAATACTCTGAGCTAGAGCCCATACTTCTCCCTAGGAATGGATCCCCTCCTTGACTTTCTAAAGCTAATGGACCGATGTTGGACATACCAAACCTTGTAACCATTTGTCTTGCCATAGAAGTAACTTGTTGTAAATCGTTGCCGGCACCCGTAGTAACCTCTGGATAACCAAAAACAACTTCTTCCGCCGCTCGTCCACCAAGTGCACCCATAATTCGTGCTAACAATTGAGATCGAGACATAAGTGATTGATCATCAGCTGGTGTGAACCAAGTTAATCCTTTTGCTTGCCCTCTTGGAATAAGTGTTACTTTTTGCACTTTATCATGGTTTGCTAATAAAGTACCCACGATTGCGTGACCCACTTCATGGTATGCAATTAGACGTTTTGTCTTGTTATCTGTTAACGGTACCCCTTCCATACCAGCAATAACTCTATCAATAGCTGCATCAACCTCTGATAGAGTAGTCTTTTCTTTTCGACGACGGGCTGTTAAAATAGCAGATTCATTTAAAAGGTTAGCTAAGTCAGCACCAGAGAAGCCTGGTGTTCTTTTTGCTATCATTTCTAAAGATACTTCTGAATCTAATTTTTTGTTACGTGCGTGAACATTTAAGATCTCTAATCTACCTTTTACATCCGGAACATCTACAGTAACTTGTCTATCGAATCTACCAGGTCTTAGTAAGGCTGAGTCTAATACATCAACTCGGTTTGTTGCTGCAATAATGATGATTCCAGTGTTGCCTTCGAAACCATCCATTTCCGTTAGTAATTGGTTTAACGTCTGTTCTCTTTCATCATTACCACCACCAATACCAGTACCTCTTTGTCTACCTACAGCATCAATTTCATCAATGAATACGATGCAAGGAGAATTTTCTTTTGCCTTTTTGAATAAATCTCGTACACGCGATGCACCTACACCTACGAACATCTCTACGAATTCAGAACCAGAAATACTAAAGAAAGGAACACCAGCTTCTCCAGCAATTGCTTTTGCTAATAAAGTTTTTCCGGTACCAGGAGGGCCTACTAATAATACACCCTTTGGAATTTTCGCTCCTACTGCCGTAAATCTTTCTGGACGCTTTAAGAAAGATACAACTTCTTGAAATTCTTCCTTCGCTTCTTCTACTCCAGCTACATCACTAAATGTTACACCTGTGTCTGCTTCCATCTGAAAGCGAGCCTTTGATTTTCCAAAGTTCATCGCTTGACCTGGGCCACCTGGCATATTGTTTGATCTTCTGAATAAGAAGGCCACAAATCCGATTAATAATAATGGTAAAGCTAAATTACCGATGAAGCCTAATCCATTGGGTGATCCTGTTTCTGTAGGATGAGCATCAATGTCTACATTTGCTTCGCGTAATTTTTTGATTAATTCTGGAGCTGTAGCAGGTAACTCTACCCTAATGCGTTGGATTCTATTTCCTAATTCAGGTCCAATGGCTTCTACAATTGCTGTATGTCCGTCATCATAAAGATCAACTCTCTTTACCCAACCCATATCTAAATATTCAAGAAAACGCCCGTAGGTCATTCTGGAACTAGCTATGTTTTTACCAAATTCTCCACTATTAGAAGAAATAAATCCTTGCCATAAGAAGAACACAACTATTCCGGCAGGTAATAGCCATAATAGTATTTCTTTCCAAGATATTTTCATAAGTAATCGTTTTATAGTAATTATTTCCGTAACTGATGATCTTACATATAACATAGATATCTATGAACTAACAATCAAAAGACTTGAGTCTATTCCTCATGATTTGCTATTACTCTAGAGTTTTTTAGTTTCGTAAGAAAGCACTATAAGATATAAATATATATGGTTACATATCTTTATACTTTTGTATTTCACGTTGTCTCTTCTCTATAATAAAAGAAAGAAACATTACAATTTTAAAACTATGGTTAAAAGAGGCGCAAAGGTACGCATTTTAAGAAAAGAGTCGTACTGGTACCAAGACGTTGGAACTGTTGCAACTATTGATACTAGTGGTATTCGTTACCCAGTAGTAGTACGTTTCGAAAAAGTTAGCTACAGTGGAGTTAACACAAACAACTTTTCTTTAGATGAAGTTGTAGAAGTAAAATAAAAAATAGTGATTAGCCAAGAAATAAATCACAAAAGATTATTTCTTGGCTAATCACTATTTTTGTAGACCAATGAAAATATATTTTTCTAAATCTAGAAATTCAATTACGTAAACTAGTTTCCTAAACTAGCCCAATCTACATCTACGTTCTCGATAATTAAAGAAGAGTTGTAAATCTGTAAGATAATTAATAAGAATAAGAAAAACAATAACATAACAAATCCCATAAATGGAGTTGTTCCCCAACCTGGAGCTACTTTTCCGTACTCAGAGTTAAGAGGTCTTAAAAGCTCGCCTAATCGTGTTCTTAATGCCATTGTTATACTTAGTAGCGAAATTTTTTTATTTTTGAAGTACTATACTTAATAGTATTATAAAAAACAACTGATTTCAATGTTCAATCATTATGGAAACTGCAACAGTTCTTATTATTTTCATAGCTAGCCTACTCTTTGGAGTTACCGGTTATTCTATGTATACAGCCTTTGGTCCTGGATCTAAAGATTTAAGAGACCCGTTTGAGGATCATGAAGATTAATTCTAAATTTGTTATTAAGGCCTCTTGCACAGTTAATGTGCAAGAGGCCTTAATAACGAATTTTCATCGAAGAATGAAATTACTATTTTTTAGCAATTCTAGGTGGATCTCTGAAAAATACAGAGAAAAAGATAACACCTAAAGTACCTGCAAGTAGAAAAACGTAAACTAATGTTTCCATAATAAAATCCTTTTTAGAGAAATTGGTTTATTTATCAACTAAATTTATACTGCACCTTGTTTCTTAGTACTTCTGTCACCAAGCTTTTGGAATGCACCAAATTCTACTTGTTCTGTAACTTCTGCACCAATACCACTAAATACATCTCTAAATAAAGTTCTAGAACCATGCCATAAATGACCTAAGAAGAATAATAGAGCAAAGTTTGCGTGACCAAATGTGTACCAGCCTCTTGGACTACTTCTAAATACACCGTCAGATTCTAAAGTTGTACGATCAAACTCTAAAACTTCTCCTAACTGTGCTTTTCGAGCATACTTCTTAACTGTTGGTGCATCATTGAAAACGTTACCGTTTAATTTACCACCGTAGAAGCTTACTGTAACACCAACTTGTTCGATACTGTACTTCGATTCAGCTCGTCTGAAAGGAATATCAGCACGAATGATACCATCTTTATCTACTAAAATTACAGGGAATGTTTCAAAGAATGCAGGCATTCTTCTAACTGTTAATTCTCTGCCACTCTTGTCTGTGAAAACTGGGTGACCTAACCAAGCTTCGGCAATACCATCACCTTTGTTCATTGGACCAGCACGGAATAAACCACCTTTAGCTGGGTTATTACCGATGTAATCGTAGAATGCTAATTTATCAGGAATTCTAGACCATGCTTCACTTAGTGTTAAACCTTCGTTTAAAGAATTTTCAACTCTTCTTTCAATTTCTTGTTGGAAATATCCACTATCCCATTGATATCTAGTAGGACCAAATAATTCAATTGGTGTTGTAGCACTTCCATACCACATAGTACCTGTTGTGATGAAAGCTGACCAGAAAACAGCAGCAATACTACTAGATAATACTGTTTCAATATTACCCATACGTAACGCTCTGTATAATCTTTGTGGAGGACGAACTGCAATATGGAAAATACCTGCAACAAATCCTAAGATTCCAGCTGCGATATGATGAGATGCAACTCCGCTCGGGTTGAACGGGTTGAATCCTTCTGGACCCCATGCAGGCGCTACAGGTTGAACTTTACCTGTGATTCCGTAAGCGTCAGATACCCAGATACCTGGACCCCATGCTCCTGTTACGTGGAATGCTCCAAATCCGAAGCAAAGCACACCAGATAGAAGTAAGTGAATACCGAAGATTTTAGGTAAATCTAATGCTGGGTTACCAGTACGAGGATCTCTGAATAATTCTAAATCCCAGTAAACCCAATGCCAAACAGCAGCTAGGAATAATAGGCCAGATAATCCGATGTGTGCTAAAGCAACACCTTCGAAACTCCAGAAACCTGGGTTAGCAACACTTTCACCTGTAATACTCCATCCACCCCAAGAATCAGTTACACCGATTCTCGTCATAAATGGCATTACAAACATACCCTGTCTCCACATTGGATTTAATACAGGATCTGAAGGATCAAATACTGCTAATTCATATAAAGCCATAGAACCAGCCCAACCAGCTACTAATGCTGTGTGCATTAAGTGAACTGCGATTAATCTTCCTGGGTCATTTAACACAACCGTATGTACACGATACCAAGGTAGTCCCATTGACTACTCTCCTTTTTTGAGAATTAGTTAGTTAACTTTCTTACTTAATAATATATATCTTCTATATCATACTATTATAAGATTATAGTTGGAAATTTATTTTTATTTTAAGGGATAGGTTTTTTCACGAATTAGATACATATAGTGTATACTGGTTTTATAGATTACGGAGTTAGAGTAATTGTTTTAAATTAGCTATGCTATTTCTTGTAAGCAAAGTCTTTTTTAAATGGTTGGCTAATGAGTAATCGTCAAGTGGTAGTATTTTATTAACCATAAATGCACTGAAATTGCGTACATGAATTTGTATATTAATTCTTAAATTAATATATGATGAATTAATATTAAGTTACATACTAAGGAGAATTTATATATGGCATCTTATCAAGTTAAGTTAAGTGGTGAAGGCGTAGATACAACAATCAGTTGTCCAGATGATCAATACGTATTAGACGCTGCTGAAGAGCAAGGGATTGACTTACCTTACTCTTGTAGAGCTGGTGCTTGTTCTACTTGTGCAGGTAAAGTTGTTTCTGGTACGATCGACCAGTCTGACCAATCTTTCTTAGACGATAGTCAAATCGGTAACGGTTTCGTATTAACTTGTGTAGCATACCCTACATCTGATTGTGAGCTTTTAACACATCAAGAAGAAGGTTTATACTAGTTTGCTAAAAACTGTAAAAGAAGACAGGCCCCTGGATTGTAAATCCAGGGGCCTGTCTTCTTTTAGTTTAGATCACTACAGAAATATCTACACCAGATGGTAAATCTAGTTTCATTAATGAATCAATTGTCTGCGAAGACGGTTCATAAATATCAATAATTCGCTTGTGAATTCTGATCTCAAAATGTTCACGAGAATCTTTGTCTACATGCGGAGAACGTAATACACAGTATATCTTTCTTCTCGTAGGCATCGGAACTGGTCCCATTGTAAGAGAGTTAGTACGAGCTGCTGTATCTAATATTTTTTCACACGATTGATTTAATAGAGTACTTTCATACGCTTTTAAACGTATACGTATTTTCTGCTTTTGCATTTTTTTGTTAATTAAATGTTTACTCTAAGATCTTGGATACAACACCAGCACCTACTGTTCTTCCCCCTTCACGAATCGCAAAGCGCATACCTTGTTCAATCGCAATTGGGTGAATTAATTGAGCCGTCATTTTAATACGGTCACCAGGCATAACCATTTCAGCTGCACTACCATCATCACTCGTAAATTGAATAATGTTACCAGTTACATCTGTTGTTCGAACATAGAATTGAGGTCGGTAGCCAGTAAAGAAAGGAGTATGTCGTCCACCTTCTTCTTTTGTAAGTACGTAAACCTCACCTTCGAACTTTAGATGTGGCTTGATTGTACCAGCTTTTGCGATTACCATACCTCTTTCGATATCCGTTTTTTGAATACCACGAAGTAAGATACCTACGTTATCACCAGCCATAGCTTCTTCTAAGCTCTTTTGGAACATTTCTAGACCTGTGATTGTAGTTGTTCTTGTTTCACGTAAACCTACAATTTCAACAGTGTCACCTACTTTCACTTCTCCTCTTTCTACACGGCCTGTTGCTACAGTACCACGACCTGTGATTGAGAATACATCTTCAACTGCCATTAAGAATGTTTTATCAACGTCTCTTACTGGAGTTGGAATGTATTCATCTACTTTATCCATTAATGCATAAATTGTATCTACCCACTTATCATCACCACGTTTGATGTCTGGTGTTTTCGCAACTGTTTCTAGTGCTAATAAAGCAGATCCAGCTACGAATGGAATTTCATCCCCAGGGAAATCATACTTATCTAGTAATTCTTGTACTTCTAATTGTACTAATTCTAGAAGCTCTTCATCATCCACCATATCTGCTTTATTTAGGAATACTACGATGTACGGTACACCTACTTGCTTTGATAGAAGAATATGCTCACGAGTTTGAGGCATTGGTCCATCTGCAGCTGAACATACTAAAATGGCACCATCCATCTGTGCGGCCCCTGTAATCATGTTCTTTACGTAGTCTGCGTGACCTGGACAATCTACGTGTGCATAGTGACGATTTTCTGTCTCATATTCTACGTGTGCTGTATTAATAGTAATACCACGTGCACGCTCTTCTGGTGCGGAATCAATCTCATCAAATTTCTTACCTCCTCCTTTTGATAATGTCGCAGAGATTGCTGCTGTTAAGGTTGTTTTTCCGTGGTCTACATGTCCAATAGTACCAATGTTAACATGCGGCTTGGATCGTTCAAATTTTGCTCTTGCCATATATTGTTTGAGTTTTAAAATGTTTTATGTGTGATACGTTCTCGTTGCTTTTGTGGTTAAAAACCTTATTTCTATTAAAATTAGAATCTGAAATGTGCAAACGCTTTGTTAGCTTCGGCCATACGGTGTGTTTCTTCTCGTTTTCTGATCGAATTTCCAGTATCGTTAGCCGAATCCATTAATTCATTTGCTAATTTAATAGCCATACTTTTTCCAGAACGTTCTCTAGAGAATTTTGTAATCCAACGTAAGGATAAATTTGTACCACGGAATGCACGCACTTCCATAGGTACTTGGTATGTGGATCCTCCTACTCGTTTTGCTTTTACTTCTACTAACGGTGTTACTTTACGAACTGCAGTTTCTAACACATTTAGTGGATCTTCCCCAGTTTTTTCTTTTATGATATCTAATGCTTGATAGATAATTCTTTGCGCAAGATGTTTCTTACCCTTTTGCAAAATACGAACAGTTAGCATGCTAACTAAACGACTATTGTATATAGGATCAGGAACTGCAAGTCTTTTTTTAGATGTAGTACGTCTAGACATAAGTTTATGATTATAAAGTTAAAGGTTTAATGATTGTTATGATTTTGGCTTTTTAGCACCATATTTAGATCTACTTTGTTGTCTATTCTTAACTCCAGCAGCATCTAAAGTACCACGAACAATATGGTATCTTACACCTGGTAAATCTTTTACTCTTCCGCCTCGAATTAAAACTACCGAATGTTCTTGAATATTATGACCAATACCAGGAATGTATGCTGTTACTTCGAATCCGGATGTTAATCGTACACGAGCTACTTTTCTAAGTGCAGAGTTTGGTTTTTTAGGTGTCGTTGTATATACACGAGTGCACACTCCACGACGCTGAGGACAGTTTTTTAACGCAGGAGACTTTGTTTTCTTTTTTATTTGCTGGCGTTCTTGACGCACCAATTGTTGTATTGTAGGCATAACTTGAAGTGATGAGTTTATAATAAAAAGTTAAGAACTTGGAAACTGTGGCGCTTGATTGACTTATTTTTGGTCAGCATTAGAGGCAGAATCGTTCTTCATGCCATATTTTCTCATAAATCTTTCAACTCTCCCTTCACTATCTAGAAGTCTTTGTGTTCCAGTATAAAATGGGTGATTTCCAGACCAAATGTCAACATTTAATTGCTCACGAGTGGAACCAACTGTCATAATTAATTGTCCATCGCAGTAAACTTTACTTTCTGGATACCATGTAGGGTGAATATCTTTCTTTGGCATAATCTAATATCTGTTTTTTTATAAAGAAGTTATCGTTTAGAGAATTGACTAGCTTTTCTAGCTTTTTTAAGACCGTATTTTTTACGTTCAACTTTACGTGCATCTCTAGTTAAGTACCCTTCATACTTTAATGTACTTCTGTGATCAGGATTTAGCTTGCATAATGCTCGTGATAAACCCAGTCTAATAGCTTCAGTTTGACCAGTTAAGCCACCACCAGATGCGTTAACAAACATGTCATACTTGTTTTCTAATCCTAAACTATTTAGAGGAGATTTAGCGATTCGTAAATAGTTTGGACTGAATTGCAGATATGTTTCTCCATTTACGCCATTAATAGTAGATTTGCCAGATCCAGGGATTAATCGAACTCGGGCTATGGATTCTTTACGGTGACCTGTCCCACAGTAAATTGTTTTATTATTATTCGACATGTCTATAATTTTTAATCTAAGTTTAAAATTTCGGGTTTTTGAGAGTTATGTGGATGTGTATTTCCGGCGTATACTTTTAAGTGTGTAAATAGATCTCGACCTAATCGACCTTTTGGAAGCATTCCTTTTACAGATTTTTCTATGATACGCGACGGAATTCGGTTTTGTAGCTCTTCGAAAGTTTCGATTGTTAATCCGCCTGGGCGTCCAGAATGACGACGATAAAACTTATCTGTTGTTTTTTTCCCTGTTACTTCAACTTTCTCCGCGTTAATTACAATCACTGAATGTTTAATAGCGGTGCTGGGGCAATATCCAGGGCTGTTTTTCCCTAATAAAATTTTACTAATTTCACTAGAGATACGTCCTAATTTTTTTGAGTCTGCATCAATTAGATACCACTTGTAAGTATCATTTTCTTTTGTATCCAGTACAGTTTTATTCATAGATTTATTATTATTCTATCGATCAAGTCTTTGTTCTCTTTCTAAACAATGGTTTTGAAAGTAGTTTTATATTGATTTTACGTAATGATTAAATTATTAACTTTGTTATTCTTTTCTTTCGGTAAATTAATACCTAATCGTTTTTTTAATGCATCAATCACTTCTTCTGCTGACTTTTGTCCAAAGTTCTTTATTTCTAATAGATCTTCTTGGGAGTAGTCTAATAGATCCGCAACAGAATGAATTTGAGCTCGTTTTAGACAATTGTATGCTCGAACTGAAAGTTGCAATTCTTCAATTAATATCTGATTAATTTTGGAGTCTTCAGGAGTCTCAAGATTCTCTTCTGATTTAAAACTAATTTGTTTTAAGGGACTGAACAGATCTGTAATAATTGTAGCACCTTGGCTTATAGCTTCTTTGGGTGTGATACTACCATTTGTCCACACTTCTATCGCTAGTCTTTCTTGTACTAAATCTTGATTATACCTTACATCTTCTACAAAATAGTTTACTTTTTTTACTGGCATAAAAATAGAATCTATTTGTAAAAAGTCTATAGAAGTTTCATCTAACCCTTTTTCTACTAAACGATAACCACGCCCTTTTTGAATCCAAAATTCCATTTCCAAAATGTTATTTCCACAAATAGTGGCAATGTATTGTTTTGGATCGACTAATGTTAATTCTGAAGGTAAATCGAAACTCTCTGCTGTTACGATGGCAGGACCTTGTACTCTCAATCGTCCAATTAAAGGTTCGTTAGTCGTACTTTTAAAAGTAATTTCTTTTAAATTTAATAAGATCTCTAACACATCTTCTCGTATACCTGAGATGGTAGAAAATTCGTGATTTACACCAGCGATTCGGACTGACACAATGGCAGTTCCTTCTAAATCTGAGAGTAAAACTCGTCTTAGAGCATTGCCTAATGTGATACCTTGCCCCTGTTCTAAAGGTTCGATTAAGAATTTGTCGTAATGATCTCGAGGGTCATCAATTCTCGATTCAATGCACTCTATTTCAAATTGAGTCATACACGTAATTGTTAGGTTGACCTGTTTACTGTTATCTTTTAAATTTAGAAAGCTTTAAAGTTATTCCATTTTAGAATAACTATACACGACGTTTCTTTGGCGGACGGCAACCATTATGAGGGATTGGAGTTATATCTCGAATCACTGTAATTTCTAACCCCGCAGCTTGTAGTGCCCTAATCGCGGTTTCACGTCCAGCCCCGGGACCAGTTACTATGACTTCGGCTTTTTTCATCCCTTGACTAACTGCTTCTTTACTGGCTTTCTCGGCTGCAATTTGTGCTGCAAATGGTGTGCCTTTTTTTGCTCCTTTAAATCCTATTGCACCAGCAGAACCCCAAGATACTGTGTCACCAACACTTGTAGTTATTGTAATAATTGTGTTATTAAATGTAGCTTGAATATGAGCTACTCCATTTGGAGCAGTTTTTTTATTCTTTTTTGCGTTAGATTTTTTTATTTGTTTCGCCATTTTTTTCTCATGTGTTTATAGATTTTGAAGTCTAGTCAATATCACAACAAAATGTTGCTTACTTATTTTTTCTTACCTGCAACAGTTTTTTTAGACCCTCGTCGTGTACGAGCATTTGTTCGAGTTCGTTGCCCTCGTAAAGGTAAACCACTTCTATGGCGACGACCTTTAACACAGTTAATTTCCATTAAACGTTTGATGTTTAAGGATTCTACTCGTCTCGCAGCTCCTTCAACTGCATACTCAGTATCAATAATTTCTCTAATTACCATTACTTCTTGATCATCTAGATCTTTACATCTTATATCAAAGCTGACCTTAGCTTTGCTTAGAATTTGTTGTGAACTAGTTAGACCAATGCCATAAATGTATGTTAAAGCGATTTCTATTCTTTTATTTTTCGGCAAATCAACACCAGCTATACGTGCCACTTTTTTTTCCTCCTAAACTAGACAACTGCTATATATATATTATTTACGTTTGGACTTCGCGCCACCCTGCCTAACTTTTAATCTTGGATCAGATTTACAAATTACATAAATGCGACCTCGTCGTTTTACGATTTGACAATCTTTACTTCTATTTTTTAAAGTTCCTATTGAACTAACTACTTTCATGTGACTTTTTAAATATGTTTATGGTTAATGGTTCGAGACCATTTAATGGATTTTGCTACATCGGTATAGTACGAATGTTAAGTATATTCGGGATTCGAAGTTTATTAGCAAAAGTAATCTTAAGGGAAAGCGATCAATAAATGAGATACTCTTAAATTAACTTCTCTTATTTCATTATGTTTTCGTAATTTTTGGAAATTAAATATGTCTGTACTTGCTTCGCGGTATCTATAGCTACACCAACTAAAATTAATAGAGAGGTTGCACCTAAACCTTTGAAGGTAGATATATTTGTTAAATTTTCAATAATACTTGGTATTACTGCAATAAGAGCTAAGAATAGAGCTCCTAAGAATGTTAGTCTATTCAGTGTTTTTTGTAAATAATCTGTCGTAGCTTTTCCCGGTCTTATTCCTGGTATGCTCGATTCCATTTTCTTCAGGTTCTGTGAGACGTCATTTGGATTAAGAACTAATGATGCATAGAAATAACTAAAAAACAAAATTAGTAAGAAATAGAATAATAAATAAATATTTTTGTTTGGCCCTGCGGGAGAAAAGAAACTCAATAGTGTTATTATTGTTTCATTTGTTGTAAGTTGGCCTAAGTAAGACGGTAGAACTAGTAGAGCAGATGCGAATATAATAGGCATAACTCCTCCCTGATTTAGTCGTAAAGGTAAATAACTAGTCTTTGTTTGTCCCTGACCTTGTCCTAATTGTTTAGCAGATATTATTGGTATTCGACGAGTTCCTTCTTGTACAAATATAATTCCAATTATCATAACTAAAAAAATAAAAGCTAGAATAAATAATTCCATTAAAGCTTCATTCGAATTGGTTGTGGTAGATTTTTCTTGAAGTAGTTTTGGTAACCCAGAGATAATATTCACAAAAATCAATAAGGAAGGTCCATTACCTACACCCTTTTCTGTAATTTGCTCTGAAAACCACATAATTAACATAGATCCAGTCGTTAATGCTAATGTCATAGATATAACAAAAGAGGAATCCCAATTAAAAACATAGGGTCTAACCCAAAAAGATACCCCTATACTCTGAACTAAAGCCCAAAATAACGCGATATAGCGTGTAAATTGCGTTATCTTTTGACGTCCAGCCTCCCCCTCTTCTTTCTGTAATTTCTCAAGACTCGAAATTGAGGTAGTTCCTAGTTGCATTACGATTGAAGCATTGATGTATGGTACGATTCCTAGAGCAAATAATCCAATTGAGGCGAATCCACCGCCTGAAAATACATTTAGAAAACTTACTATCGGATTATTGGAAATACTTTCATAAAAGGCATCATGGTCCACGCCTGGAACTGGAATGAAAGTTCCCAGTCTAGAAAAAACGAGCAAACCTAATGTTGTTATAATTCGTTCTTTTACACCTTTATTTTCAATTTTGGTTCTCGAATTTTGCATTAATTTAACTTGATATAATGTATTTCAATAATAGTTTTAATAAATACACTCTCATCTCTAAAACCGGTTATTAGAACGATATTTAGAGATAAGAGTGTAGTATGTAATAGTTTTAGCTTAATTCGCGGTCATTCGACATTTGAGCAAATGTTTTTAAGTTTGCTAAAGCATCCGCCGCCGCTCGAGCGTTGTTTAAAGCATTGCTTGATCCTAGTTGTTTTGCAAGGATATTTTTCAATCCACCCAGTTCTAACATCGTTCTAACTGCTCCACCTGCAATTACTCCAGAACCTGGGGCAGAAGGACGAATAATTACTTTTGCAGCTCCAGAGCGACCTGTAATTATATGTGGAATCGAATTAGTTTTGGTGATTGGAATAGTCACAATGTTTTTTTTAGCATCAGTAACAGCTTTTTTTACTGCACCTATTACATCGCTTGCTTTTCCAACCCCAACTCCAACTTGATTGATTTCATTGCCGATAACGATAATGGCTCTAAAACTAAGTTTTTTACCACCTTTTACAACCTTAGTCACTCGACGAATTTGAACTACACGTTCTTGCCATTCAGATTCTTTTTCTCTCGGTTTATTTGATTTTTTACGACTAGACATACTTTTTTACTAATTATTTTAAAAATTAAGACCTTCTTCACGAGCCGCGTCAGCTAATGCTTTAATTCGTCCATGATATAGTCGACCCCCTCGGTCAAAAACCACTGTATCTATTTTATTGGCTAAGCATTTTTGCGCAATTGATTTACCAACTGCAATAGAGGCATCACAAGTCGACGTAGAAGAAATAGTCGCTTTTACTTCTTTATCTAGTGTGGAACTAGCAACTATTGTTCTTCCAAGACTATCATCGATTAGTTGAGCATAAATATGTTCATTAGAGCGATAGATTGATAATCGAGGTTTAAGAGATGTTCCTTTTACTTTATCTCTAATACGAGCTTTTGTTTTTTCAATAGGTTTTCTATTATGAGTTGCCATAATTTATTATTATTATTATTATTTACCTGCTTTACCTACTTTCTGTCTCACATATTCACCTTCGTAACGGATTCCTTTTCCTTTGTAAGGCTCAGGAGGACGTACTGAACGAATATTTGCTGCTATTTGGCCTACCAATTGTTTATCGATTCCAGAAACTGTCACATTTGTATTAGCTTCTACTGCTATGGAGATACCATCAGGTGCTGGAATTTCAACTTGATGGCTAAACCCTACATTTAAAATTAGTTTTTTTCCTTGAACTTGAGATCTATATCCAACACCTTGTAAAACTAATTTTCGTTCAAAGCCTTGGCTTACACCTACTATCATGTTTGCGATTAACCTTCTATATAAGCCATGAATTTGTTGTGCTTTTAGACTGTTATTACTTGGACTAACTTTTAAGGCATTCTCCTCTTGAATTACAGTTATAAATGGATTTAATTCACGAGATAGCTCTCCTTTAGGACCTTTGACACTGATTTGTTGATTTGTTAAAGTTACCGTCACTTTATCAGGGATTGTAACGGGCAGTTTACCTATTCGAGACATACTAATTTAAGTTTAATTTTTTATCTTAAAGTTTTTAGACAAGCTAAATTCTGTTTTCATGTATGAGTACTAATAAAGTACTGTGGAAGAAATTACCAAATGTAGCATAAAACTTCTCCCCCAAGATTTTGGCTTCTGGCATTATTATCTGTCATAATCCCTTTTGATGTTGAGATAACAGCAATTCCTAATCCTCCTAGTACACGTGGCAATTCTTTTTGATTTGCATAGATTCGTAATCCTGGCTTACTGATACGTTTTAATGCGGTAATTACTGGCTCACGAGTTTTTCCTTTGTATTTTAAAGAAATAAGTAATTGTTTTGTAAAACTTTCTCCAATTTCTTCAACACTTTGAATGAATCCTTCTTGTTGAAGAACATTTGCTATATTTTTCGTCAATTTTGTTGAAGGAACTTGAACAATCTGGTGACGAGCTAAATTAGCGTTTCGGACTCTTGTAAGCATGTCTGCTATTGTGTCGTTAACCACTATGCCTCCTTTTTGGTTGTCTAAATGTTATTAATTATCGTTAAAAGGTAATCCTAGTGCCTTCAGTAAGGCAATACCCTCTTGTTGTGTTTTTGCAGTTGTCGTAATCGCTATATCTAAGCCTCTAATTTGATCAACTTTATCGTATTCGATTTCTGGAAACATCAATTGTTCTTTGATTCCTAGATTGTAGTTACCACGACCGTCAAAGCATTTAACACTGATACCTTTAAAATCTCGAATTCTTGGTAGTGATAAATGAATTAATCGTTCTAAAAACGAATACATCATATCTTTTCGAAGAGTAACTGCCATTCCTACTGGAACGCCTTCTCTAATTTTGAATCCGGCTACGGAAGTACGAGCTTTAGTTACTACTGGTTGTTGCCCAGCAATTAAAGCCAACTCTTTAACACTAGTTTCAAGAACTTTATTATTTCGCGAAGCTTCTCCAATACCTCGATTGATTGTAATCTTAGTGATCTTTGGAACTTGATGAATATTTTTGTAGTTAAACTGTTCCATTAGAGCAGGAATAACTGTTTCTTTATAATAAGATCTTAATTTTGTACTCATAAATTAATTTGTAACTAATAGCTTTTTAAATACTCGCACTTTTTCACCTTTTTCGTTTGCCTGATATGTCACTCGACTAGCTATATTGTTTTCTTTACTATATAGCATTACGTTTGAGCTGTGAATAGGACCTTCAAATTGTGAAATTTTACCAACATCACCTTCACGAGTTGGTTTTACGTGCTTTCGTTTAATATTTATCTCTTTAACGACAACTTGGTTTGTAGCTTTAACTAGTTTAGTAATTTCTCCGATTTTACCTTTATCTTTTCCTGTTAAGACTTTCACAACATCGCCTTCTTTTAGATGTCTTGGAAACTTTACTGTTTTCTTCTTGATCATTACAATACCTCCGGTGCAAGGGATATAATTTTGCTAAAGTCCTTGTCTCGTAATTCACGTGCCACTGGACCAAATACACGAGTCCCTCGAGGGTTATTTTCTTTATTAATGATTACTGCCGCATTATCGTCAAATCGAATCGACATACCATCTTTTCGTCTGATTGTTTTTTTTGTGCGCATAACAACCGCTCTTACAACATCAGAACGTTTTATAGGCATGTTTGGTGAAGCTACTTTAACTACGCCTATTATAATGTCACCAAGATCAGCAGTTTTTTTATTGCCACCAAGAACCCTAATGCACATAATTTTTTTCGCCCCACTGTTATCGGCTACAGTTAGATAGGTTTGAGTTTGTATCATGACTAATTATGCTCCAATATTATCTGTATTCAACTGTACATATCTTTGCTTGACTTCTTTTAGTTGCCAACGCTTTGTCTTGCTTAACGGTCGTGTCTCAGAGATGGTTACTGAATCTCCAATTCGACATTCATTATTCTCATCGTGTGCTTTATAACGCTTAGTTTTTGATATGATTTTTCCATAGCGTTTATGTGTAACTCTATTTTCAATTGCAACAACAATTGTTTTATCCATTTTGTCACTTACAACTACTCCAGATCTTTCCTTAATAGGCATAATGTACCTTTCTATGATTATATGATTTTTAGTTCGTTAATTTTTACGTTTACTTTCTATAGTTAACAGTTGTGACACTTTTCTCTTCAAATGCTTGAAAGAATGAGATTTAAATGATTGACGAGTAGCACGTTGTAATCGTAACTCGAATAATTGCTTCTTTGTCTCTAAAATTTCAGTAGATAAAGCATCATCAGTTAATTTATTTAATTCTTCGAAACTTGTAAAAGCCATAATTAATTACTTTTTCCTATAAATTTTGTTTTAATAGGTAACTTATATGAAGCATTTTTCAATGCACTATAAGCTACACTTTGAGAAACCCCATTTATTTCAAATAATACATGTCCTGGTTTAATTACAGCTACCCAATAATCTGGTGCACCTTTACCAGAACCCATACGTGATTCGGCTGCGCGAGCTGTTATAGATTTATCCGGGAATACTCTAATCCATAATTTTCCAGTACGTTTTACAAATCGAGTAATTGATCTACGTGTTGCTTCTATCTGTCTAGCAGTTAACCATGTAGGCTCTAGAGCTTGTAAACCATAGTCGCCAAATACTACTGTATTTCCGCGTGTAGCAGTACCACGAAGTCTACCTCTGTGAGGTTTACGATATTTTGTTCTTTTTGGACTAAGCATTATTCTATATTGTTATTACGGTAATATATTTTTGATTTTCTGGACTAAAAATCTTAGTTAACGGATTTTGCTCTAAGTTGTGGAGTAACTTCACCGTTAAACACCCACACTTTAATCCCTAAAATTCCGTAAATTGTAGATGCCTCTTTAGTTGCATAATCTATGTCTGCTCTAAGAGTTTGTAGAGGAACTCTACCTTCACGGACCCATTCTGTACGGGCGATTTCAGCACCGTTTAATCGTCCGGATACTTGAACTTTGATACCTTGAACGTTCGCTTTTTGAGCTCTTTGAATAGCTTGACGTGTAGCACGTTTAAACGCTACTCGTTTTTCTAATTGTTGAGCTATAAATTCAGCAATTAAAGCAGCGTCTCCATCCGGTTTAGCTAACTCAGTAACATTAACTCTAATTTGTTTTGAATTATGGGTTAATTTGTTTAAGTCTGCCTTTATCTTCTCAATCCCACTCCCCGAACGACCGACAACTATACCTGGACGTGAAGTTTGTAATTCAACTTCAATTTGATCAGCTTTTCGATGAATTAAGATCTTAGATAATCCAGCTGCATTTAGCTCTTTTTCTAAATAAGTTCTAATTTTAAAATCTTCTTCTAATGTGTTTGGATAATTCTTTGTTGTCGCAAACCAAGATGAACGATGTGTTTGCGTTATTCCTAAACGAAACCCCAATGGATGTGTTTTTTGTCCCACGATACTATTTCCTTTTAATTGTGTTACATTAAATTTTTATTCAAGCCTAATCTGTTATTTTTAGGCTTCTGTACTTACACATACAGTGATGTGACAAGTTGGTTTTTGGATTTTAAAACCTCTACCTTGCGATCTAGGTCTAAATCTTTTTAATACAGGTCCTGCATCAGCAAATGCTCGGTTTATTAACAATTCATTTTTTTGTAATCCATTGTTATTTTGGGCATTTGCAGCAGCTGATTGAAGAACTTGCAATACTGGCTCACAAGCTGAATAAGGCATAAATTCTAAAATCATTAGGGCATCTCTGTAGGACTTTCCTCGAATTTGATTTAGAACACGTCTTACCTTTGTAGGTGACATTCGTATGTATTTAGCAACCGCTTTAGTTTCTGTACTCATATAACTTTTAGTATTCTAGTTTTAACGTTTTGCTTTTTTATCACTTTTCACGTGTGATCTAAAATTTCTTGTAGGAGAGAATTCCCCTAATTTGTGACCCACCATTTGATCTGAGATATATACGGGAACATGTTGTTTTCCGTTGTATACAGCGATTGTAAGACCTACCATTTCTGGTAAAATCGTTGATGAACGTGACCAAGTCTTTATAACAGTTGCTAAGTTTCCACTTTTGTGCAGTTCATTTACTTTCTTTGCTAAATGTGATGCAACAAATGGTCCTTTACGTAGTGAACGGCTCATTTTTAATTTCTATTATTTAAAATTTTTATTTACGACCACGAATGATACAAAAATCACTATATTTATTTTGTTTCCTAGTTTTAACCCCTAGCGCAGGTTTACCCCAAGGAGTAACAGGACGAGCTCGACCAATTGGAGAACGGCCTTCACCACCACCATGAGGGTGGTCACACGGGTTCATAACAACTCCTCTTACCGCTGGTCTAATACCTAGCCATCTATGACGACCCGCTTTACCAGATCGAATATTACTATATTCAACGTTACCGACTTGTCCTAATGTTGCATAACAATTTTTACTTACTAAACGAACTTCATTGGAAGGTAGTTTTAAGGTAACGTAGTCTCCTTCTTTTGCAACCACTTGAGCATATGAACCAGCAGACCTAGCTAATTGGCCACCTTTTCCAGGTATTAATTCAATATTATGTACTGAAATACCTAAAGGTATATTACGTAGAGGTAAGGAATTTCCAATTTCTAATGGAGCGGTTTCTCCAGAAGAAATAGTTGCACCTACTTCTAACAAACGAGGTTGTAAAATATAGCGCTTTTCTCCGTCTCGGTAATGTAGAAGAGCTAATCTAGCGTTTCGATTTGGATCATATTCGATAGCTGCAACTGTCGCTTCTACGTCGACTTTTCTTCTTTTGAAATCAATAATTCTGTATCGTTGTTTATGACCACCACCTTTGTGACGAGTTGTAATAACTCCTCGATGGTTACGTCCGCCTGTAGAAGATTTTTTACGTAATAATGATTTTTCTGGTTTAGTTTTAGTAATTTCTGAAAAGTCAGAGTTCGATTTACTACGTGTTCCGGGTGTGTATGCTTTATAAATTCTTATTGCCATAATATATTTTCTATCAATTAATATCCGAACTAAACAATGTCAGTTAATTTTCAGAGAATAGATTAATTGCATTTCCTGAAGCTAACGTTACAATAGCTCGTTTATACCTTACTTTATTTCCGACAAAACGACCGATTCGGCGAGTTTTACGAGGGGTATTGTAGGTATTTACAGAAGTTACTTTTACTTGGAATAAATATTCAATCGCAGTTTTAATTTCTGTTTTATTAGCTGTAGGGTCTGTTGCAAAGCTATATTGGTTCGACTCTAATAATCGTGTTGCCTTGTCCGTGATGATAGGGTATTTAATCAAATCTATCAGGGCTCTTTGGTCTCTTTTAGTCATGATATGTTTTTTGTATATTTTCTAACGCATTTTCAGTAATAACAATCTTTTTCGCTAACAGAATGTCTTTAACATTTAGCGTATTAGAGTATAAAAGTGTAAGATTACTAACATTACGACTTGATAACGTTACGTTTTTATTCGGCTCGTTAATTACTAGTAATGTTTTAGATGAAGAATCGATAATATCTCCTAACTTTGTTAAAAAAGTTTTAGTACTTGGTTTATCTAGAGAAGATGCGAAGTCTTCAACAACGATAACTTTGTCATTACAACTATATAAAGCTGTTTGTATAGCTAGTTTTAATTCCTTGCTATTGATTTTCTTTTTATAAGAACGTGGCTTCGGACCGAAGGCAACACCACCACCATTCCATAAAGGGGAATTCTTAGATCCTGATCGTGCTTGTCCAGTACCTTTTTGTTTCCAAGGTTTTTTACCGCCAGCACGAACTTCGCTTCGGGTTTTTGTACAAGCGGTTCCTTGTCGTATTTGACTGTCTTGAGCTACTACAGCTCTATGTAACAGGTATTTTGAGCTGTTTTCATTAACTTTTACTGTTAATGACACAGATTTCTCAGAAGACCCATTCTTTTCTAAAGGGGTAATTTTATAACTTAATTTCTCTGTTACTGCCATTTGTCTCTTTTCTTTGTTGTATTAGTTTTAGTCAAAGAAACTTATCTATATAATTATTTTATACTTAATAAGTTGCCTGTTTTGCCAGGTACTGTTCCTTTTACTACTAAAAGATTATTTTCTGGATTCACGTGAACTACAGTTAAATTTTTAACCATTGTTTGTTTTCCACCTAAACGTCCTGCCATTTTCTTTCCTGGGAATACTCTTCCTGGTGTACTACCTTGACCAATAGAACCTGGTTCTCTATGGTTTTTGGATCCATGTGTCATCGGACCACGAGTAAAGCCATATTTTTTAATTGTACCGGCGAAGCCTTTACCTATGCTTTTTCCGGAGACACATACAGTTTGACCAACAGTGAACAGATTAACAGTAACTTTATCTGAAACTTTTAGTTCTGAATCGGTAGTTGAATTTAGTTTATATTCTTTTAAATGTCTTAACGGTGGTGAGTCTGATTTTTGGAGATGTCCTAATTCTGGTTTCGTTAAATTTTTACTCGCAATTTGTCCATAACCAATTTGAATTGCGCTATATCCATCTGTTTCAGGATTTTTTATTTGCGTTACGATGCAAGGCCCAGCTTTTATAACTGTTACAGGGATTGCGAATCCAGCCTCGTCAAATATTTGTGTCATTCCTAGTTTAGTTCCTAGAATACCTAGACCCATAGATGATTTTTAATTATTAAGTGTGATACAGATGACGTTTAAAATATTTTAGATTTGCTTAAATATTTTACTGCATACTCTAAGTTAACATAATACTTTTTTTTTCAGTAGTATTTTTCGTATCTTTTCTCATTGAAATCATAACGATAGAAATGGTTTTACGAAGATTAGATAGTGTTTTCACTAGGTATAACTTTTTTGTATACAGCTATTTTAATGATTTTTAAGAAAAATTTTTGACGGAAGTGGTCGTTTAGTTTTACTTAAAGACTAAGGAATTTGAAGGACTAAAGTATATAAGTTATATATATTAAGATAACCAACTAGGAGTACACATATACATACGACACTATATAGCTCATAAATAAATGAATTCGGGTAAAATCATTAACATGTAGCATAGTTCGGTAAACACTACTTGTAAAAGTCACACTTTCCTAGCAAGATGTAATACAGATAAGATAACATTTTTATTTTTGTGTTTAGATAACATTACATATTTAGAGAAAATATTATGGGAAAAGTTGTAGGAATCGACTTAGGTACAACAAACTCTGTCGTTGCGGTTATGGAAGGTGGTAAGCCATCAGTTATTGCGAATGCAGAAGGTTTTAGAACAACTCCATCAGTTATTGCTTATACAAAAGGTGGAGATCGTTTAGTTGGTCAGATAGCAAAACGCCAAGCGGTGATTAATCCAGAAAATACTTTTTATTCTGTAAAAAGATTTATTGGAAGAAAATCAAATGAAGTTTCAGAAGAACTAAAACAAGTATCTTACATTGTTAAAACGGATAATAATGAAAATATCAAGTTGGAATGTTCTGCTTTAAACAAAGACTTCTCAGCGGAAGAAATGTCTGCAGAGGTTTTACGTAAATTAGCTGGAGACGCTGGTACTTATCTAGGAGAGAAAATTACACAAGCTGTTATCACAGTACCAGCGTATTTTAATGACTCTCAACGTCAAGCAACAAAAGATGCTGGACGAATAGCTGGGTTAGAAGTTTTAAGAATCATAAATGAGCCAACAGCGGCTTCGTTAGCGTATGGATTAGATAAAAAAGACAATGAGACTATCTTAGTATTCGATTTAGGCGGTGGAACTTTTGATGTGTCAGTCTTAGAAGTAGGAGATGGAGTATTCGAAGTATTATCAACATCTGGTGATACTCATCTAGGTGGAGATGATTTTGATGATAAAATCGTTAAATGGTTATTAGAAGAATTCAAAAAAGAAAACAATGTAGATTTAAAGACAGATCGTCAAGCGTTACAACGTCTTACTGAAGCTTCTGAAAAAGCTAAAGTTGAGTTGTCTAGTTTAACAGAATCAGAAATTAATCTACCATTCCTTACAGCTACAGATACAGGGCCTAAGCATTTAGAGAAAAAATTAACCCGTGCTAAATTTGAAGAATTATGCGCTTCATTAATTGATCGTGCAAGAATTCCAGTTGAAAATGCTTTAAAAGATGCAAAACTTGATTCGAGCAAAATAGATGAAGTTGTTCTAGTAGGCGGATCAACTAGAATACCTGCCATAAAAGACTTAGTACAGAAAATTTTAGGTAAGGCTCCAAATCAAACAGTTAATCCAGACGAGGTTGTTGCAATCGGCGCAGCGGTTCAAGCGGGAGTATTAGCTGGAGAAGTGAAAGATATTTTACTTCTAGACGTTACACCATTATCTTTAGGTGTAGAAACATTAGGAGGAGTGACAACTCGTATCATACCTAGAAATACAACTGTACCAACTAAAAAATCTGAAGTATTCTCGACTGCTGTGGATAATCAACCTAATGTTGAAATTCACGTTTTACAAGGTGAGAGAGAATTTGCAAAAGATAACAAGAGTCTAGGTACTTTTAGATTAGATGGGATTCTACCAGCACCAAGAGGAGTACCACAAATTGAAGTGACTTTCGATATTGATGCAAATGGTATTTTATCGGTTACAGCTAAAGATAAAGGAACTGGTAAAGAACAATCGATTACAATTAGTGGGGCTTCCACTTTACCTTCTGATGAAGTAGATAGAATGGTTAAAGAATCAGAAGAAAATGCTTCGTCAGATAAGGCAAAGCGTGAAAATATTGATGCTAAGAATCAAGCAGATTCTTTATGTTATCAATCAGAGAAGCAACTTACTGATTTAGGAGATAAAGTTAGTCCGGAAGATAAAACAAAGATTGAAAAACTAATTTCGGATTTACGCGGTTTCATTCAAGAGGAAAACTTTGAGTCTATAAAAGCGGGTTCGACTGAACTTCAAAATGCGCTAATGGAAATCGGTAAAAAAGTTTATGGAACGAACGAAGCTGGATCGCAACAGCCGGGTACTTCAAATAATTCTGATGATTCAGTTATAGATGCTGATTTCTCAGAGACAAAGTAACTTGTGAGAAGATAGGGAACCAATTCTATCAACACATATAATTTTTGATTAGTAGAATTGGTTCCAAATTACTTTTCTTTATCCGAATAACTCTAGTATGACTACTAGTTAGGATTGGGAATTAACACGTTTTTTAAAAAACTTACCTACTGAAAATACAGGAACTCGACTAGCTGGGATATAAATTTTTTCTCCAGTGTTTGGGTTTCGTCCCTCTTTTTCTTTTCGGTTCCTTGCTTCAAAAGATCCGAATCCAACTAAAGTTAATTTTTCTCCTGAAGAAATAACTTCAACGATCGTTTCTAATATTGTTGTAAGGACTAATTCGGTGTCTTTTTTTGTTAGCCCGGTTTTAGTTGCTACAACAGTAACTAATTCTCCTTTATTCATTAAAACTCCTTCTTAGAATGATATTTGAAGGTAAATTAAGATATTACCTCTTAAAAGATTGAGGCCATCTGACTTTAATTCTAGTCTCAAAAATAAATAAAAATGTGGGCCATTAATTTATTCGATATAAATTAATGGCCCACATTTCACTTATTTATGCAGCTACTTTTTGATTAATAAAATCTACAGCTTGCTGAAGGTTAGAAATTTTTTCTGCAGTTTCATCAGGAATCTCAATATTAAAGGCTTCTTCAATTGCCATTACTAATTCAACAGTATCTAAAGAGTCTGCACCTAAATCATTTGCAAAGTTAGCATCTTTTGTAACTTGATCTTTCTCAACGCCTAATTGTTCTGCGATAATTGCTTGTACTTTGTCGAAAACTTCTTGCTCACTCATAGGTATTCCTTAATGTTATACAATTTTACTTTCATATAAAGTAAAGTATTCGAGATTAATAATCAAGAGCGATAAATACTATGACAATATATATTTCATTGAGGAAATTTCTCTAAACACAAAATTATCGCTTTAAAAGTTAGATATTATTAATATAATTAGGTCTTACATGACTTGAGACTAGGTAATTATGCATGTATAAAAAAAAGAAATTGTTTTAAACAATTGAATTTTCGTTAGCTAAATTTAATCCATCTTAATTATTGTTAACAGAATCGATCCCCTAATATAACTCTATTTATAATATAGTGAAGAAATATATTGAAAACTTGCTTAACCTATTTGTATTTTATTCAGTTCTGAACTAAAAACAAAACATCTGTAGGTATTAAAAACTAAGTGAGGTTTTCTAGTTTCTTGTCTCAAGAGAGGAGAATCTCCATGACAATAAGCTCTAAAGAGCAAGAGGCAAAGAAAGTTGCGATTACAGTAGATAGAGATCCTGTAAGTACTTCTTTTGAAAAATGGGCACAACCTGGTCATTTTTCACGTACTTTAGCAAAAGGACCTAAAACAACTACTTGGATCTGGAACTTACACGCAGACGCTCACGATTTTGATAGTCATACCAGTTCGCTAGAGGATATTTCTCGTAAAATCTTTAGTGCACATTTTGGACAATTATCCATTATCTTTTTATGGCTAAGTGGAATGTATTTCCATGGTGCTCGATTTTCTAACTATTCTGCATGGTTAAGTAATCCAACAGCAATTAAACCGAGTGCTCAAGTAGTATGGCCTATCGTTGGTCAAGAAGTACTAAACGGTGATGTTGGTGGTGGTTTCCAGGGTGTACAAATCACTTCTGGTTTCTTCCAAATTTGGCGTGCATCTGGTATCACGAGTGAAGTAGAACTTTACTGGTGTGCATTAGCTGGACTACTAATGTCTGGTTTAATGATCTTTGCTGGTTGGTTCCATTATCATAAAGCTGCTCCGAAGCTAGAATGGTTCCAAAATGCAGAATCTATGTTAAACCATCATTTATCAGGTTTATTAGGATTAGGTTGCTTATCTTGGGCAGGACATCAAATCCACATCTCGCTTCCAATTAACAAATTATTGGATGCTGGTGTAGCACCTCAAGAAATTCCTTTACCTCATGAATTCCTAGTAAATAGAGATTTAATGGCACAGTTATACCCAAGCTTCGGTAAAGGGTTAGTTCCTTTCTTTACATTAAATTGGGGTGAATATTCCGATTTCTTAACATTTAAAGGTGGTCTAAATCCTGTTACTGGTGGTTTATGGTTAAGTGATACAGCTCATCATCATTTAGCATTAGCAGTATTATTTATCGTTGCTGGCCATATGTACCGTACTAACTGGGGTATTGGCCACAGTATGAAAGAAATTCTAGAAGCTCATAAAGGTCCCTTCACAGGTGAAGGCCACAAAGGCTTATACGAAATCTTAACTACGTCTTGGCATGCACAACTAGCTATTAACTTAGCAATGATGGGTTCTGTAAGTATTATTGTTGCTCATCACATGTACGCGATGCCTCCATACCCATACATTGCTACAGACTATCCTACACAATTATCTATTTTCACACACCATATGTGGATTGGTGGATTCTGTGTGTCTGGTGCAGCAGCTCATGCTGGTATTTTCATGGTTAGAGACTATAACCCAGCTCAAAACTATAATAATTTATTAGACCGAGTTATCAGACACAGAGATGCTATCATTTCTCATCTGAACTGGATCTGTATCTTCTTAGGATTCCACAGCTTTGGTTTATACATTCATAACGATACGATGAGAGCTTTAGGTAGAACACAAGATATGTTCTCCGATACAGCTATTCAATTAAAACCAGTGTTTGCACAATGGGTTCAAAATATTCATACCGTTGCACCTGGTAATACAACACCAAATGCTTTAGCAACAGCTAGTTATGCGTTCGGTGGAGATGTAGTATCTGTAGGTAATAAAGTGGCAATGATGCCTATTTCTCTAGGTACAGCAGATTTCATGGTACACCATATTCATGCATTTACTATTCACGTAACTGTATTAATTTTATTAAAAGGTGTTCTATTTGCTAGAAACTCTCGCTTAATTCCAGATAAAGCGAATCTAGGTTTCCGATTCCCGTGTGACGGACCAGGTCGTGGTGGTACATGTCAGAGTTCTGCTTGGGATTCTGTATTCCTTGGATTATTCTGGATGTACAACTGTATTTCAGTTGTTATTTTCCATTTCAGCTGGAAAATGCAATCTGATGTTTGGGGTACTGTACAAGCAGATGGTACTGTTACACATATTACTGGTGGTAACTTCGCACAAAGTTCAATCACAATTAATGGTTGGTTAAGAGATTTCCTTTGGGCTCAAGCTTCACAGGTAATTCAATCTTACGGTTCTTCTTTATCTGCGTATGGTCTAATCTTCTTAGGCGCACATTTTATTTGGGCATTTAGTTTAATGTTCTTATTTAGTGGTCGTGGATACTGGCAAGAGCTAATTGAATCTATCGTGTGGGCTCACAATAAGTTGAACTTTGCACCAGCAATTCAACCAAGAGCACTAAGTATTACTCAAGGACGTGCAGTAGGTTTAGCTCACTACCTTTTAGGAGGTATTGGTACAACTTGGGCGTTCTTCTTAGCAAGAATTATTTCCGTAGGATAAAGGTTTAATATTAATAAGGAAGAATTATGGCAACGAAGTTTCCTAAATTTAGTCAAGCCCTTGCACAAGATCCGGCTACAAGAAGGATCTGGTTTGGACTTGCAACTGCTCATGACTTTGAAAGTCATGACGGTATGACAGAAGAAAATTTATATCAGAAAATTTTCGCATCTCATTTTGGTCATTTAGCTATTATATTCCTGTGGACATCAGGAAATTTATTTCATGTAGCATGGCAAGGTAATTTTGAACAATGGGTATTAAATCCATTAAAAGTGAAGCCTGTAGCTCATGCTATTTGGGACCCTCATTTTGGTCAACCTGCGGTTAAAGCGTTTACAAAAGGCGGAGTATTCTATCCTGTAAACATTGCAACTTCTGGTGTATACCATTGGTGGTACACGATAGGTATGAGAACGAATACTGATCTATATGCTGGATCTATATTCTTATTATTCTTAGCTGGCGTGTTTTTATTCGCTGGTTGGTTACATTTACAACCAAAATTCCGTCCAGGTCTATCTTGGTTTAAGAATAATGAGTCTCGTTTAAATCACCATTTATCTGGTTTATTCGGTTTCAGTTCACTAGCGTGGGCAGGTCATTTAATCCATATAGCTGTCCCTGAAGCGCGTGGTCAACATGTTGGCTGGGATAACTTTACTAAGACTCTTCCACATCCAGCAGGATTAACTCCGTTCTTTACAGGAAATTGGAGCGCATATGCTGAGAATCCAGATAGTGCTAATCACATTTTTGGTACAAACGAAGGTTCAGGTAGTGCAATCTTAACTTTCCTTGGTGGTTTCCACCCACAGACTCAAGCATTATGGTTAACAGATATTGCACACCATCACTTAGCAATTGGTGTAGTATTTATCTTTGCTGGTCACATGTACAGAACTAACTGGGGTATTGGACATAGTTTAAAGGAAATCTTAGACGCACATCGTCCTCCAGGAGGTCGTTTAGGTGCTGGTCACAAAGGTCTATTTGAAACTATTACAAATTCATTACACTTCCAATTAGGTCTAGCATTAGCTTCAATAGGTGTTATAACGTCTCTAGTAGCACAACATATGTATGCTTTACCATCGTATGCTTTTATTGCTAAGGACTACACAACTCAAGCAGCTTTATATACACATCATCAATATATTGCTGGATTCTTAATGGTTGGAGCGTTTGCTCACGGTGCAATTTTCTTCGTTAGGGATTATGATCCAGAACAAAATAAGAATAATGTTTTAGCAAGAATGTTAGAGCATAAAGAAGCGATCATCTCTCACTTAAGTTGGGTATCGTTATTCTTAGGTTTCCACACTTTAGGGTTATATATTCATAACGACGTGGTAGTTGCATTCGGTCAACCAGAAAAGCAAATATTAGTAGAGCCTGTTTTTGCTCAATGGATTCAAGCGTCTTCTGGTAAAGCTTTATACGGTTTCGATGTATTCCTTTCGTCAACAGATAGTGTAACAAAAACTGCTAGTAACAACATCTGGTTACCAGGTTGGTTAGATGCTATCAACAGTGGGAAAAACTCTCTATTCTTACCTATTGGGCCTGGTGATTTCTTAGTACATCATGCTATTGCTTTAGGTTTACATACTACAGCTCTAATTCTTGTAAAAGGTGCATTAGATGCTCGTGGTTCTAAATTAATGCCGGATAAGAAAGATTTCGGATACAGTTTCCCTTGTGATGGTCCAGGAAGAGGTGGTACGTGTGATATCTCCGCGTGGGATGCATTCTACCTATCAATGTTCTGGATGCTAAATACAATTGGTTGGGTTACTTTCTACTGGCATTGGAAACATATGACAATTTGGCAAGGTAACGCTGGTCAATTCAACGAATCTTCTACATACATCATGGGTTGGTTACGTGATTACTTATGGTTAAATTCTTCTCCATTAATTAACGGTTACAACCCATTCGGTATGAACAGTCTTGCAGTTTGGTCTTGGATGTTCTTATTCGGTCATCTGATTTGGGCTACTGGATTCATGTTCTTAATCTCTTGGAGAGGTTACTGGCAAGAGTTAATCGAAACGTTAGTATGGGCACACGAAAGAACGCCTCTAGCTAACTTAGTACGTTGGAAAGATAAGCCGGTTGCATTATCTATTGTACAAGCTCGTCTAGTGGGATTAATTCACTTTACAGTAGGATATGTATTCACATATGCTGCATTTGTGACGGCTTCGACAACAGGTAAATTCGGCTAATTAGTATTAGACTTTGACTTTCTAGTTAATATCTAATTAGTAAAAAATACAATCAAAGATACAAGCTTGTATCTTTGATTGTATTTTTTATATTAAAATGACGAATGAGGCTCAAATAAGTGTTATCATTAGACTTGTAAGCAAAACTTCTAACTAATATTAATAAATAGGTGTTATGGCAAAAAAAAGCATGATAGAACGCGAAAAAAAGCGTCAAAGATTAGTAATTAAATATGAAACAAAAAGAATTGAATTAAAAAATTCTATTAGAAAGTCGACATCTTATCAAGAAAAGTTGGATCTTGCTCAAAAATTGGATAAGTTACCAAAAAATGCATTACCGGTTCGATTAAGAAATCGTTGTTGGATGACAGGTCGTAGTCGAGGTTATTACAGGGATTTTGGTTTATCTCGTCATGTTCTTCGTGAGCTTGTAAGTCAATGTTTAGTTCCTGGTGTTAGAAAAGCAAGCTGGTAATCTAGAAAATAGGTAAAAATAAAATAAGTGACAAATTAATTTGTCACTTATTTTATTTTCTATAAACCAAATTGGTTTCCTCTACGATATTGTAAGTAAGCGGCTACGAATAGACCAAATAATGTTACGGGAATAAGTCCTAATACGATTCCAAATAAAAGAGGTTCGATCATTTTTATTTAATATTACAAATTTGTTTCAAGTATCTATTTAAAAAGCCCTAGTGGAACTTTTCTATAGAAAATTCAGCTTTTACTGTTAAGGTAGTAATCTTTAATTGCATACCTATATTATTATATTACATGTATAAATGTATTCTTTTCTTTGTTTAGGCGATACTGAAGATCATTTAAAGTTCTTATTATTTTTTTACAATCAAATTTAAATAACTATTCAGAATAAAGTTTTTCAGGGTAAGTTAAATAAAAAGTTTGAAGTACTAAATATCAAGTACTTCAAACCTTTTATTTATCTAAATCCAACAGCAGCTTGCCAAACGAAAGCTAAAAGTAGAAAGAATACTGGAATAACTGGAGCTACGTCGATTAAGGGTTTAAACATTACGTATGCTTCTGGCAGTTTAGCAAATAATAAAATTCCTTCCATATTTTTATAAACCTCTTTGTAAGGAAAAATGTTTGTATTTCAAAAACTAAATAGAAGTATTAACGTTTTTCATTAATAATTCTAATCAGGCTTAATAGTTAGTTTACAGTATAGTTTGTCGTAACGGTAATTAAGTATTGAGATTTGTTGTAAATTGTTTTTTCTATAAAAAAAATGGGCAGTTTTGTTATTTATTTTTGTTCTTCTATTTATTATTATTAAATAATCGTAAAAAATGAAAGTCGATAGTATAACATGTAATAGATACATCCTTTTCGACAACAGTTTTTCGAACACTATTCGTCGAAATAGGTAGAATCTAATATGATTCTAAATTTTATATTTGAGGACAAATAATATGGTTGCTCTTCTGCAATTACTAGTTAGTATTTTAATACTGTTATCTTTTGCGCTTATTGTTGGTGTGCCTGTGATCTTAGTATCTCCAGGTGAATGGGAAAAATCTAAAGGTCTTGTATATGGTGCAGCGGGCTTATGGTTTGGTTTAGTAGTTGTAATAGCTGCGTTTAACTCATTTGTACTGTAATACTTTAAAGTTAATTTAGATTTTATCTATGGAATCTAAATTAGTCAGGTTGATGGAGATCTTTTCTTCATCAACTTTTCTATCTATTGACAGAAAAAGATATTTTTTCTATGATTGGTACTAATAAGGAAAGCGGGTGTAGCTCAGTGGTAGAGCGCGACCTTGCCAAGGTCGATGTCGGGCGTTCGAATCGCCTCACCCGCTTCATAGTCAGAAGTAAGAATTAATGGATATAGAACCAAATGCATAGCTAGATTCTAGTCCATCTATGTAGTCTTACTCAACGGTATTGCTTTCATACTATCCGTGTCTTATAGTGATGATATAGCGCTTCTATACAGCTTTAGATTTCTGGTAATTTTGAAATTTATAGGAGAAAGTGGGATTCGAACCCACGGAAACCGCAAAGTTTCTTCTGATTTCAAATCAGATGCATTAGACCAGCTCTGCCATCTCTCCTTACGACTAATTTATCATATCATGATATATATATTCATGCAAAACTAATATTGAAATAGTTTGCATGAATTATTTTTATCCGTTAAAACTCTTAGTTGTGAACTTGATTTGTGCTGGATCTAAGTTCTTACCAATTGAGTGGGATACGTTACCTACTCCTACACGACCAGCATTCACTTTTTCAGGGAATACTCCATCTTTAGGGTGAAGGTATTGAACTTCTCCACTTGGGAAAATTCTGTAAATTTTATAATCTAAAATTTTGAAGGATGTCTTCACTTGTGTTGCTAAAGCTAGACATTGTTCTTTTCTAGCTAGATATAAAAGATTTTCACCTTTTCTCATGATAGCTGCACCACCTGTCGGCATTTCGAATACCTGCTCTTTAGCACTACTCCAAGTGATAGCGTATTTCTCTTCTACCTCAGCTGCACGGAGCCAACCTCCTGTACTACCTTCGAAAGTAGGCGAGGGGATTTGTAAATTTAATGTTTCGCTCATATAGTTATGCTATATATTTTATTGTTATACCATAATAACACAAAATTAAACTTAAATATAATCAAACTGGTATTTATAGCGGGGAATGGATTTGAACCATTGGCCTTCGGGTTATGAGCCCGACGAGCTACCAGACTGCTCTACCCCGCGTTAATTCTTTACTTAATTACTATACTAACATTTTATTTTAAATCTTTCTACTTTACCTATAGATTTTTAGTCATTTATAACGACTAATTAAAATAGGCTAAATATGTAATACTTATTAAAGTTATGTTGAAAAAGAAAATTAAACTTTGTTTCAATCTTGTCAGAATAGGTGACAATTCATAAGTTGCGATTAATTTATCTTGTATTAAACTCTCTGGGGGTTTTATCCAGGTTTGGCCATCATACCAACCAGATTCTTCATATGTTACGCTGGCTTTTACTAATCTTTCATAGATATATATCCATCCCAGATACACTCGGAGAAGACCAAAAATTAAAATAACACTTCCGAATGTTAGACTATATCCTAAAAAGTTCACGACAAGTTCCGTGTTAGCCATGCTAACCGTTATAAGTAAACTTACGGCTACATAAACTATAGTTGTAAAAGTTATTAAGGTTGTTAGGTAAGATTTGAGAGGTTTGGTTGTCCAGAAAAAAAATGGAGAAGTTTTTAGTTCATTGTATTCGTTTATAGGTCTTTGATCTATTGGCACTGGACAATCAGAAGTTGGAATGGTCATAAGAAATTGATTTAGTCTAAAGTATTTGAAATGGCTAAAGAAGTCGTTAAAGAAAAGAAAGTACCTATTAAAATCCAAGTAACTTTGTTTAAAGAAGCTTCTGCACTTCTAGTGTTCCCGAATAATTGATTTTGTCCTCCCATACCTTGTGATTTAGGATTATGAATCATAATTGCAAAAATTAATGCTATAGAACTAAAGGTCCAGATCAATTTAATCATTTTATATTACGTAAAGTTTATTTTCTTATTTTGTATTAGGGGAATAGGTTTAACACATTTCCTATCTCCCCTCACGTTTAGTGTATCCAGTAAAAAATTAATCTCCTTGGAATTTAAGTAAGGCGAACCCTACAGCTAAACCAATTAATGTGATAACACTAGATACGATCGCAGCGTCGATAATTTCATTTCCCATATAAAATGTTTTATTTTGTAAGTTTATTATTTCTGTGTACTTGGCTAGATTCTATTTAGAAACCGTTTCTTCCCCAAACAACTAGAGCTAACGAGAAGGAGAAAATTACCATTAGAGAAGACCATCCTAGAGTGATTATGTTCATAAAGCAAAAATTAATTAACGGGTTAGTTTAGAGTTAGATTGATATTAATCGTATATAGTAGTAATAGGTTGTATTACCCTTTTCTATTAAAGATAGTATAACATTATACTATATACAAATACTCATTAATAAATTGGGTTTTTAGAGAACTAAAAATAGTTAGGGGTTTGTAATTTGAAAGGTGGCATAAAATTAAATGTATTAATGTAAAGTATTTGAACTAAAACTGTGTTTTTCTAGTATGGTTAAAGTATATCAATGAATACTCGACTGTTCTAAAAGTTAGAGGACGTATAATAATTGATTAGTGTAATTTTCATTTCAACGCAACAAAAACATGACAAGTAATTTAACAATTCAACTGCGCGAAGGAACAAGCAAGGCTCATAGTATGGCAGAGAATGTCAGCTTTGTGAAGTCTTTTTTAGGAGGCGTTATAGACAAAAGTTCATATAGCCATATGTTGGCTAATCTTTATTTCGTATATTTAGCTTTAGAAGAAGCAATGGACAAAAATAAAGATAATGAATTTATTAAGCCAATTTATTTTCCAGAATTAAATCGTACAGAAAGTATAAAAGAAGATCTTGTTTTTTATTATGGCAATGATTGGATGGAAACTTTAGTACCTTCGGAAGCCACTAAAGCATATATAAATAGAATTCAGGAACTAAGTGAAAAACGACCAGATTTATTAGTGGGGCATGCATATACTCGTTACTTAGGAGATTTATCAGGTGGTCAAATTTTAAAGAAGATTGCACAAAGAGCAATGAACCTTCAGTCCACTAAGGGTCTATCTTTTTATGAGTTTACTCAAATCTCTGACGAGCAACAATTCAAAAGTGACTATAAGGCTGCTTTAGATGCACTACCTGTAACTCCGGATGGATCAAAACAGATTGTTGCAGAAGCGAATGTGGCATTCAATTTAAACATGAAAGTTTTCCAAGAATTAGAAACTAGTTTTGTTCGAATTGCAATTCGTATTGTTATGAATTACCTAAACGGTTTTCTAGCACAATTAAATATTAGTCCAGTAAAAAGTAATTAAATTCTATAGGTAACCTATTATCCTAAAAATACTCGGTTCTCTTTACAGTGAACTAGACATTTAGTGATAATAGGTTATAATTATAGAGCAAATTGTTGTTTATCAACTTAATAGAATAGTATTTTATATGCCAAAGATTAAAACATGTCGTGCCGCTCAAAAGCGTTTTAAGAAAACTCGCAATGGCTTATTTATCCGTAAGCGCGCTTTTAAAGGTCATTTATTAGAAGCTAAATCAGCAAAACGAAAAAGAGCATTATCTCAGAAAATGGTTGTATGTTGGGGTGACTCTCAATGTCTAAGAACTATGCTTCCTTACCTTTAATAAGATAAATTAGTTTTAAAGAAAGATATCTATAGGAGAATATAATTATGAGAGTTAAAAGAGGAAATGTAGCAAGAAAACGCCGCAATAAAATATTATCGTTGGCTAAAGGATTTAGAGGAAGTAGTTCTAAATTGTTTAGAATTGCAAATCAACAAGTTATGAAAGCGTTACGTTACGCTTATGTTGGCCGAAAAAGAAAGAAACGCGAATTCCGTAGCCTGTGGATCACTCGAATCAATGCTGCAGCTAGATTAGAAGGAACGAAATATAGTAATGTTATTAGTTCATTAAAGCGTTCAAATATCGCTATAAATAGAAAGATGCTTGCACAGATGGCTGTGTCAGATATAGCTTCTTTCAATAAACTTTTAGTTGAAGTAAAAAAATAATTAATTTTCTTAAGTAGTGAACATATATGTAAATCTGACTTTCATTTTTAAAGTTAGGAAGCGAAATAATTTGTTTTTTACTCTATTGCTATCACCTTAGGCAATATCAGTCTTCATGAAATGAAGAGTAACTATTTCTAGTTACTCTCCATGTGTACTAAGAATGCACAAATTGTACATATTTAGAAGTTCATTTCGGCTAATTGAACTCTTTCGAATTGCTTCTTCTTAAGAACTAACATAATTTGTGCAAAAATCACTGTGAAGAAGAAAGCGATTAGGCCTTTAACACGAGCAGGACTTTGTAGTACGATTTCTGTTTCACCTTGACCGAACCCACCTACATTTGGATCTATCGTTAATGGTTGATCAGCTGTAACTTTGTCACCTTGCTTAACTAGTAAAGTTGGACCGTTAGGAACTTTCGTTTCAACAACATCGCCGCTCTTACTTTGAATAGATAATGTAAAGCCTGCTTCTGTTTTCGCAATATTTTTGATCTGACCTTCTACTGGAGAAGAGTATAATGTGTTGTTACTCTTATCACCTGTAGGGTTAATTTGTCCACGACCTCTATTTGCACCTACGTAGATTGGGTACTTAATAAAATGAACATTTTTGTTATCCGCAGGGTTTGGTGCTAATACCGGGAAAATAATCGTTTGATGATCGTTACCTGGAATAGGACCAACTACTAGAATGTTTTGCTTTGAATCGCTGTATGGAGAAATAACAACTCCTTTAGTTTTCTCTTGTAATTCTGGTGTTAATCTTTCTTTAGGGGCTAACGTAAATCCTTCTGGTAATACTAATACCGAACCTACATTTAGAGGACCTTTAGCACCAGTAGCTGTAACTTGTTGAAGAGATTTATCGTAAGGGATTTCAACAACAACTTCAAATACGCTATCAGGTAGAACACCTTGTGGTACTTCTATTTCTACAGGTTTTTGTGCTAAATGACAGTTTGCACAAACAATTCTTCCTGTAGCTTCTCTTGGATTTTCATAAGCTTGCTGAGCAAAAATCGGGAATGCTTCGCTTATAGAAGGCAATAAAATGCACACTGTTAAGCTTAAGGCAAATAAAATGGATTTTAATGCGTTATGTAATTTATTTCTCATTATTCTTTAGGCTAGTTCTTTAAGGATATTTATAAGTTACCTTTTTAGAAAGGTATAGATATGTTGTGTGTTTACTTTCTATTTTATTTTTTGAGAATTAAAAAACTATTCGGTATAAGAATCATATTTTAATTCAAAATTACAATTATACAGTCTAGTATACGTGTTTATTAGTTGGATTTGTCCTTAAAGTATGTCCTCAAGCTCCAAATAAAAATATACTATGTTCTCTATTTGTATTTTAACTTAAATTTTCGTTTCGTAATTAATATTTTCTCGACTTTTATCGATTAGTAAAACTATACTTGCCCCACCGAAGTAAAGTACAAGAACTATTGAAGACATAATAATTTGAGTTAGTGGGTCAACAGAAGGTGTTAAGACCGCCCCAACTACGGTGGACCCTAGTATCACATATCTCCAGATAGAAATCATTGTATTTCCAGAGACTATTCTTAATAATCCTAACAGTACTTGTAAAATCGGTAATTGGAATGCTAGTGCTGTACTAAATAAAAGTGCAATAATAAATTCAAAATATTGCTCAAATGACCAGAAGGGCTCTACAACCTCAGATCCGTAGTTGATAAAGAAATTTAGTGCTGCAGGAGCAATCAATAAATAGCCAAATATTAGTCCAAAAACAAATAACACTAATGAACTTAATGTTATCGGAAGTATTGTTTTTCGTTCGCCCGTTGTCATACCTGGAAGAATAAACAAAATAATTTGGTAAATAATAAAAGGGCTACTGATGAGTACTCCACTATATGTCGCTACTTTTAGAGAAGCGAAAAAGTATTCTCCGGGGGCGAATTGAAGAAATTTTATGCCTGTAGCCGGTTCCTGTAATACTTTTACAATAGTTTTTACACTAACTAAACAAACTAGAACACTTATAATTAATGAGCCAATAGACCAAAATGCGCGCTGACGTAGTTCTTCTAAATGTTCTGATAAAGACATTTCCGATTCACTTTGTTTAAAGTTAACGGAGTAAGGAATTAATCCAACATTCGGTTTATATTCTAAGTTTCCTGACATAATTCAAAATCTAATTCTTCTGTAACTGAAATAAAGGAACTTCTTTTATTAGATCATAAAGACTTTCTTAATATGTTGCTTACTATATTAATAAATTGTTAGTATAGCTCGTCTTGGATTGTAGTTAATTTTAGTGGGGGGATTAAAGTATTTGAAAAAAAAACATTTTCTATTACTGTATAGACTCAAAATAGATCTAAGATTCGAGCACTTACGTTAAATTAAGGTATTAGAGATAAGTAAAATTGATTTACTTATCTCTAATTAACTTTACGGTTTCGTAAACCTAGGCAGTAGCTGCTTGAACTCTTGCTCTTGCTTTACGTAAATTTTGAGTTGCCTCAATTTTTTCTTTACTAGTAACTGCTTCGTTAAAACGAATAGTCATATCTTCTAGTTCTTTTTCCGCTTGTGCCTTATCGATCTTGGAACCTTCTTCAGCTCCATTTACTAAAATAGTTAATTCATCATTTTCTACTTCAGCAAAACCACCCATAAGAACAATAGGAGTCCAGTCTTTGTCGATACGCACTCGCATAACTCCGACATCTAAGGCCGTTAACAGTGGAGCGTGACCACGTAATATACCTAATTGACCAGTGCTACTCGGAAGAATTACTTCTTCAGCCTCTGCATCCCAGACAGTTCTGTCTGGTGCTATTATGCTAATGTGTAGAGCCATATATTTTACCTATCCCTTTAAGCTGTTTGCTTTCTCAATAGCTTCATCAATATTACCTACAAGGTAGAACGCTTGTTCAGGTAACTCATCTAATTCGCCATCTAAGATCATGTTAAATCCTTTGATAGTATCTGCTAAAGATACATATTTTCCTGGAGATCCTGTGAAAATTTCTGCTACGAAGAATGGTTGAGATAAGAATCTCTCTACCTTTCGTGCACGTGCAACTGTTTTTCTATCTTCTTCTGAAAGTTCATCTAAACCTAGAATTGCAATGATATCTTGTAATTCTTTGTATCTTTGAAGAGTTTGCTTTACGTTTTGAGCAGTACCGTAATGCTTATCACCAACGATTGAAATTTGTAGCATTGTAGAAGTAGAATCTAGAGGATCTACTGCAGGGTAAATACCTTTAGCTGCTAAGTTTCTAGATAATACAGTTGTAGCATCTAAGTGAGAGAATGTTGTAGCAGGTGCTGGATCCGTTAAATCATCCGCTGGAACATATACTGCTTGAATAGAAGTAATAGATCCTTCTAAAGTAGAAGTAATTCTCTCTTGAAGACCACCCATTTCTGTTGCTAGAGTTGGTTGGTAACCTACAGCCGATGGCATACGACCTAATAAAGCAGATACCTCAGAACCAGCTTGTACAAATCTAAAGATGTTATCAATAAATAGAAGTACGTCTTGCTTGTTAACGTCTCTAAAGTATTCAGCCATTGTTAATGCTGTTAATCCTACTCTCATACGAGCTCCAGGTGGTTCATTCATCTGACCGTATACTAAAGCTACTTTAGACTCAGAAAGGTTAGATTCTTTGATTACACCGGATTCTTTCATTTCCATGTAAAGGTCATTACCTTCACGTGTTCTTTCACCCACACCACCAAATACAGATACACCACCGTGAGCTTTTGCAATATTGTTAATTAATTCCATAATTAACACAGTCTTACCTACTCCAGCACCACCAAATAAACCAATTTTTCCACCTCTACGGTATGGAGCAAGAAGGTCTACTACTTTAATACCAGTTTCGAAGATAGATGGCTTTGTATCAAGTTGTGTAAAAGCTGGGGAAGATCTATGAATCGGAAGTGTCTCATTTGCAGAAACATCACCTTGCTCATCTACAGGAACTCCTAACACGTTAAAAATACGTCCTAATGTTGGTTTTCCAACAGGTACACTAATAGGCTCGTCTTTATCGGATACAGACATGCCTCTTTTTAGACCATCTGTAGAAGTCATAGATACAGCTCTTACTCGGTTATTTCCTAATAATTGTTGAACTTCACAAGTTACAGAAGATTCACCTTCACCGATCACAATTGCATTGTAGATTTTCGGTAATTTCCCATTAGGGAACTCGATGTCAACAACAGGACCAATAATTTGAGTAATAAAACCAGTGTTTGTTGCAGTATTAACCATAGTGTTAAAAATTTCTTGAATAGAAGAAAAGATAAGGTAGTTTCGTAATAAATGCTTTCTTTAAATCAATTATATAGGTTTATTAAAGGAGGCTTTAAATAGTATAGATTGGATTTAGAGCTAAAAACCGAAAGAACAGTGATGAAAAACGTGGAACTCCTAGACAAGTGTTACAGATTTCTATAACTAATAATGATAACGGCTTTTTTAGTGAATAGTTTTAATCACTTAAAAACCTCTAACGATTTAATTAAAGTTATCTCCTGTCATTCGACCTGTAGTCTTTAACCAGTTTTGTGCTTCAATGTAGTTATTGGGAGCTAATCGTATTGCTTGTTTCCAATATTCGCCAGCTTTGTCAAACATACTTCGCGCTGTTTCTAAATCTTTCTTTTCAGAAGCTTTTACTCCTTGGTAATGATAAATCACTGCAATATTATTTAATGCAGGTGGTAGTCTAGAATTTAGGTCTAATGCCTGATGATAGTACTCTAGAGCTTTTATATATTCACCATTACTAGCATAGATTAAGCCAATATTATATAGAATATAGCTTCGGTCATATGGATCTTCTTCTAACCTTAAAGCTTCATAATAGTTTTCTAAAGCTTCTGCGTATTCCCCCTCGGATTGAGCTGACATACCATCTCGGTAATAGGAAAAAGCTTCTTTTTCTTGCTTACTAGCTGGTAAAACTTTTAATACAATATCTGCTAAAATAGTGAATGTCTTATCAATAAAATTATCATTTTTCTGGAATCTAGGCATATTTACTATATAGTGGGTAGTATTTCAAATCTCGATGTAATTTTAAAATTGAGATATTACTATTTAACCATAGTATTTAAATATTTAGATAAGTATGTTTAGATATTACCAGGCAGCCAGTCAACTTGTAAAACCATCTCATTTGCTACTTTTCCACCTTTGATAGAGAACATATTTTGTTTCTTTCTTGAATCTGTAAAAAATCTGTATTGTTCATCATTGCCTTTAGAAATTTCTTGAGTATACAAAAGAATAGGAGAAGAAAAGCGTAAATACATTGAAAGCTTTAACCTTCTAGACATGCTATTTGAGAAAAATGTTACACAAATCTGTTTTTAAAACTAGATCTAGAGAAAATAAGTAAATTATAATCACAGCGATATATGAATGATTTCAGAAACCTTAATGAAACTATCTTAAAATTATCGAATCCCTTGTTAATTCTTTCAAATCTTGAAAAAGCGAGTTCAGGTAATTTTGGGGCCACTGACCAATCAACTTTTGATATGAAGTCAGAATCGAGTATAGGTTTAACTCTTTTATCTAAACCATTTCCAAAACCTGAAAAAAAGATAAAAAAGGGTGAAAAAAATGAGGATAAAGAAAGTGATACAGTTAAATCAAAACTAAAAGTAAAGAAAAAGCTACGTTCTAAGTTAGACTTTGAAGAAGATTATGACACACTTACGATAGACAAGTCTGATGAAGTGAACAACGATGTGTCTTCACTTTCTTTAGCGCGTCCCGAGAATCCTAACGGTTCAAATCCAGCGAAAACTTTTGGTATCCGAACTAATAATGGTAAAACAAGAGCAAACAATAAAAAGAAAAAAAATACAAGTGGAAGTAACAAGAAAGGGAATGATTCAAATTCGTTAACGAAGCCAGACGTAGTTTCTATATCAAGACCGGTAACTATTCAAGAACTGTCTACTCTTTTAGTTATACCCGAAACAGATATAATCAGAAGTTTATTCTTAAAAGGAATTCCGGTTACGATGAATCAATTGATTGACTTGAATACGGCTGTGCTCGTTGGTGAAGAATTCGAAATTGAAATTGTAATTGATGCGGAGGAGGAAGATACTAAAAAACGTGAAGTTTTAGATGTAGATAAATCCAAAGCAACACGACGTCCTCCAATCATTGCAGTCATGGGACACGTAGATCATGGAAAAACTAGTTTGCTGGATCGAATTCGTAGAACTCAATTAGCACAAAAAGAATCCGGAGGAATTACCCAACAATTAGGTGCTTATGAAGTTGATGTAAATTATAAAGACGGTATACGTAAGTTGACTTTCTTAGATACACCTGGACATGAAGCTTTTTCAGGGATGAGATCTAGAGGAATTCAGGTTACTGATATAGCCATCCTAGTTGTAGCAGCAGATGATGGGGTTCGCCCACAAACTATCGAAGCTTTGAAGTATATACAAGCAACCGAAGTGCCTATTATTGTAGCAATTAACAAGATTGATAAGGACGACGCAAATGTTGAAAATATAAAGCAAGAATTATCTAAATATAACTTAATCCCCGAAAGCTGGGGGGGAGATACGTTAATGGTTCCTATTAGTGCTAAACAAGGGACTAATGTAGACAATTTGTTAGAAACCATCTTATTGCTTGATGATATGCAGGAATTTAGTGCCGATTCTACTGCGTTAGCACAGGGAACCATTTTGGAATCTTATGTAGATAGAACAAAAGGGCCAATAGCTAATATATTAGTGCAAAATGGTACTTTACGTTTAGGGGACATTTTAGTTGCTGGATCTGCTATAGCAAAAGTACGAGGAATTTTAGATTCGAATGGCGAAAAACTAGAAGAAGCATCACCATCATCTTCTGTATTAATTTGGGGTCTATCAAAACCACCTCAAACAGGAGACACGTTTGAAGTATATTCTGATGAAAAAGAAGCGAAGCTAGCAGTACAGAAAGCTCAAGATTTATCACAGAGTAGTATCACAGTTGGGCAAAATCTCACAGAGACATACAATGTAGCTGATGCAGATTTAAAAGGAAAAATAAACTTAATTATCAAAACTGATATTCAAGGGTCAGTAGAAGCTCTTGTAAATAATATTTATAAATTATCTCATCCGAAAGTTCAGATTCGTGTCCTATCGTCCTCGCCTGGTGAAATCACAGAAACGGACATTGATTTTGCCGAGACGAGTAAAGCAATAGTTCTAGCTTTTAACACAACTCTTGCATCGGGAGCACGAAAAGCAGCTAAGCGCGCTAATGTCATAATCAAAGAATCCGATGTAATATATGATTTATTTGATTATGTGCAGGATTTAATAGATGAAATTGTAGGACCAGAGTATGACGAGTATTTAATTGGAACAGCTTTAGTAAAAAGTGTATTTCCATTAGGAAAAAGTTATGTAGCGGGTTCTTTAGTAACTGAAGGAAAACTTACTCAAAATTGTCACGTGAAAGTTTTACGTAATAATGCTGTAATTTATGAAGGGACTTTAGACTCATTAAAACGCCTGAAAGATGATGTTTTAGAAGTAAAAGAAACTTTAGAATGTGGAGTATTTATTACTGAATTTGATAAATGGGCTGAAAAAGATGAAATACAAGCGTTCAATTTAGTACAAAAAAAACGTGTTAGGTAACTAAACTTTCATATATTTAATATAGAATTAATATGAAAAACCCTATTGAAAATGCTAAAGGATTTTCAATAGGGTTTTTTAATTTTCTCTGTTTACAAAAGGAAGTAAAGATAGTACCCTAGCTCGTTTTACAGCTTTAGTAATCTTTGTTTGTTGTTTTGTAGTTACACCTGTAAGTCTTCGTGGCAAAATCTTACCTTGCTCTGTTAGAAACTTACTTAATAATTCAACGTCCTTATAATCGATAGGCTCGCTTGGTTTTATTGGAGAAGCTTTACGACGATATACAACCATATATTCTTTGTTATTTTTATTTATTTTATTTCTTTAAAAATCTCGTGTCGTTTAGTTAACGGACAATATTTTTTTAATTCTAATTTATTAGGAGTGTTTCTGCGGTTCTTTGTAGTTGTGTAGCGATACACACCTTCTTCTGATCGACACTCCATAGTTATAACGACTCTTATTCCTTTACTTTTAGCCATTGTCCTTAAATGTTCTTTTTTATTATTTTAATCAGAGAAAATATCTTGACTTTCAATATACTATAACTAAAATTTAGTCAAATTGTAAGCTTTTCTATTTGGATTTTTTGAAAAATTTCCATTTTAGTCGAATTATGGAGCTTTGTATTTCACTGATGGAGTTCATGGATGAGCAAAGTTTGTGCCAAATAATCTTTAATAAACGAACCCGAAGAGTTTTGAAAGGTTTAGATTGCAAAAGAGAGAAGTTTAGTAAAGATATTACTTAAAAATATAAAGTGTTATAATTACTCCTAACTCTTTAATCTTATGAAGAACTTTGATTGAAGACAATATTTTTAGAGAAAGGATAATTATTATTAATAACAATTGTTAGGAGTCTTATCAATGGCAAATAGTAGCTCTGCGGAAAAGCGTATTTTAATTAATGAACGTAATCGTTTACGTAACAAAGCATACAAATCTACTGTAAAAACGATTTATAAAAAGTGCCTATTAGCACTAGAAAATTTTGATGGTAGTAATAAAGAAACGGTAGAGAAGCTTATATCATTGGCATACAGCAAAATTGATAAGGCCGTACAGAAAGGTGTGTTACACGCTAATACTGGAGCTGCTAGAAAATCTTCGTTAGCTAAAGCTTTACAATTAGCTAAAAAATAGTTGCGCTGCACCTAGTAGCAGGAGGTAGCTAAAATTTTGTCACTAAATTTAGAACAAAAATCTAATAAACTGGAGTAATTTTTGTTCTAAACTGTTTATTTTCATCTCAAATAAAGAAGTAGTTCATTTCAAATTGATTTTTCGCATTTATTACATAAATTTATCATCTTTTATTTTGACTTAATCTATAAAATTTATATACAGGAGAGTTAACCATCATGCCTAGCACTAAACTTTCTACTTTTATCTTGCCTGATTTAGTAGAAATTCAACGTGCAAGTTTCTGTTGGTTCTTAGAGGAAGGATTAGCAGAAGAAATAAATAGTTTTTCTCCAATAACAGATTACACTGGAAATGTTGAATTGTACTTATTAGGTGATGATTATAAGCTCAAATGTCCCAAATATAGTATCAGTGAATCTAAAAGAAGAGACGCTACATATTCTGTACAAGTCTATGTACCTGCACGTTTAATAAACCGAGATACAGGAGTTATAAAAGAACAAGAGGTATTTATAGGTGATCTACCCTTAATGACGGATCGCGGGACTTTTATAATTAATGGCGCAGAAAGGGTTATTGTAAATCAAATTGTTAGAAGCCCTGGAATTTATTATAAAGCAGAGACAGATAAACAAGGTCGTCGTACTTATAGTGCAAGTCTAATTTCCAATCGTGGTGCTTGGATAAAATTCGAGACCGATAAGAATGATCTGGTATGGGTTCGAATCGACAAAACCCGTAAAATTCCTGCCCATGTGTTTTTAAAAGCGATGGGTTTAAGTGATACTGATATATACAATGGATTAAAAAATCCGGATTACTTAAAGAAAAGTTTCCGAGTAGAAGGAAATTATACAACTGAAGAAGCTCTCATTCAAATGTATACGAAACTGCGACCTGGTGAGCCTGCAAGTGTTAATGGTGGTCAACATATTCTTTATTCCAGATTTTTTGATCCAAAGCGTTACGATTTAGGTAAAGTGGGACGTTATAAATTAAATAAAAAACTCCGTCTTTCCATTCCAGAAAACATTCGCGTATTAACTCCACAAGACGCATTAGCGGCAATTGATTATTTAATTAACTTAAAATTCGATATCGGAGAAATTGACGATATTGATCATCTAGGGAATAGACGTGTCCGATCTATCGGAGAGTTGTTGCAAAATCAAGTGCGAGTTGGCCTAACTAGATTAGAACGAATTATTCGTGAACGTATGACTATTTGTGATTTAAATACCTTAACTCCAAATACACTAGTTAATCCAAAACCGATTATCGCGGCAATTAGAGAATTCTTTGGATCTAGCCAGCTATCACAATTTATGGATCAAACGAATCCACTAGCAGAGCTAACTCATAAGAGAAGAGTGAGTGCTTTAGGACCAGGAGGTCTAAGTCGCGACCGAGCAGGATTTGCTGTGCGTGATATACATCCAAGTCAATATGGACGAATTTGTCCTATTGAAACACCCGAAGGACCAAATGCCGGATTGATAGGAGTTTTAGCAACACATGCTAGAATCAATTCTTTCGGGTTTATAGAAACACCATTTTATAAAGTAGAAGACGGGGTTGTTTTAAAAACTGATGTTCCAATACATTTAACCGCAGATCAAGAAAATGATGTGTGGATTGCTCCAGGTGATCTTCCAGTTGATTCGGAGAATCGTATTCAAGGAGATGTTATCCCAGCTAGATATAGGCAGGCATTTACAACGACTAAACCAAAGCAAATAGATTATATAGCAGTTTCACCAATCCAGGTAATTTCTATTGCTACGTCGTTAATTCCATTTCTGGAGCATGACGATGCGAACCGAGCTCTAATGGGGTCAAATATGCAACGTCAAGCAGTTCCTCTGTTATTTCCTGAAAGTCCATTAATTGGTACAGGATTAGAAGCTCAAGCTGCTAGAGATTCTGGAATGGTAACTGTGAGTTGTTCAGATGGGGTTGTTACATATGTATCTGCAGATGAAATTTGTGTAACAGATTCAACAGGGAATGAAGTATCTTATTTTTTACACAAATATCAACGTTCAAATCAAGATACTTGTATTAATCAGAGACCTTCTGTTTGGTTAGGTGAAGAAGTTGTTGCAGGACAAGTTCTAGCCGACGGCGCTGCAACCGAAGGTGGAGAATTAGCGTTAGGACAAAATATTTTAGTTGCTTATGTTCCTTGGGAAGGTTACAACTACGAAGACGCGTTTTTAGTTAGTGAGAGATTAGTTTATAACGATGTTTATACTTCAGTTCATATTGAAAAATTCGAAATCGAAGCTCGCCAAACTAAACTTGGCTCAGAAGAAATTACACGTGAGCTTCCAAATGTTGGAGAATATTCGTTACGAAAATTAGATGATAATGGAATTATCACTATTGGATCTTGGGTTGAGTCGGGTGACATTTTGGTAGGAAAAGTAACGCCTAAAGGTGAATCTGATCAACCTCCAGAAGGAAAGCTATTGCGTGCTATCTTTGGTGAGAAAACACGAGATGTTCGAGACACTTCTTTAAGAGTTCCAAATGGTGGTCGCGGAAGAATTCTTGACGTCCGAATCTTTACTCGCGAAAAAGGAGATGAGCTACCAACTGGTGCGAATATTGTCATTCGAGTATATGTTGCTCAAAGTCGTAAAATTCAAGTAGGAGATAAAATGGCGGGTCGCCATGGAAATAAAGGAATTATCTCTAGAATTCTACCACGTCAAGATATGCCATATTTACCTGACGGGACTCCGGTAGATTTAGTCCTGAATCCATTAGGAGTTCCTTCTCGTATGAATGTAGGACAAATTTTTGAATGTTTGTTAGGTTTAGCTGCTGAGAATTTAAACCAGCGTTTTAAAATTATCCCATTTGATGAAATGAATGGAGCTGAAGCTTCACGAGTTTTGATAAACGAAAAACTAACAAAAGCCAAATCATTGTCTGGCAAAGAATGGCTCTTTGATTCAAGTCATCCAGGGAAAGTTCCGATTTTTGATGGGCGAACAGGTGAAAAGTTCGATAATCCTGTGATGTTGGGGATTTCTTATATGTTGAAATTAGTACACCTTGTTGACGATAAGATTCATGCTAGATCGACAGGTCCTTATTCATTAGTGACGCAGCAGCCATTAGGGGGTAAAGCTCAACATGGTGGACAGCGTTTAGGGGAAATGGAAGTATGGGCTTTAGAAGCATTTGGTGCTTCGTATACTCTACAAGAATTATTAACTGTTAAATCTGATGATATGCAGGGACGAAATGAAACTTTAAATGCAATTGTCAAAGGAAAACCTATTCCTCGACCTGGGACTCCTGAATCTTTCAAGGTTTTAATGAGGGAGTTACAGTCGTTATGTCTAGATATTGGGGCTTATAAAATTGAAAATCTTCCAGATGGGCAAACTCGTGGTGTCGAAGTAGATCTAATGTCGAATACTAATACTCGTAGAATCCCGTCTCGTCCTACATATGAATCGATCACTAGTGATGATTTAAAAAATTTCCTAATGTAAAATCTTTCTAGATAATTAATAATCTTTTGCAATGGCTAAATTAGAACAGTATTTCGATTATGTCAAAATTAATTTAGCTTCTCCCGAAAGAATAAAAAAATGGGGGGAGCGAACGTTACCTAATGGACAGATAGTAGGCGAGGTTACTAAGCCTGAAACTATTAATTACCGAACTTTAAAGCCAGAGATGGATGGTTTATTTTGTGAAAGGATCTTCGGGCCCATTAAAGATTGGGAGTGTCATTGTGGTAAGTACAAAAGAGTTAGATATAAAGGTGTTGTTTGTGAAAGATGTGGTGTAGAGGTAGCTGAATCAAAAGTAAGACGCCATAGAATGGGATATGTGCAACTAGCAGCGGCAGTGACTCATGTTTGGTATTTAAAAGGTTTGCCTAGTTTTATATCGATTTTGCTAGACATACCTTTAAAAGACGTAGAGCAAATCGTATATTTCAATTCTTACGTGGTAACTCGACCTGGAAATTGTTCCACACTCAGTTATAAAAAATTACTGAGTGAAGACGAGTGGATTGAAATTGAGGATCAACTCTATCAAGAAGATTCAGAACTATATGGGGTAGAAGTTGGTATAGGGGCTGAAGCGATACAAAAATTACTAAAAGATATTGATTTAGAAGTTGAAGCCGAGAGTTTACGAGAAGAAGTCTTGTCAACGAAGGGCACTAAACGGGATAAAGCAATTAAGCGATTACGAGTAATTGATAATTTTATTGCTACACGTTCCGATCCAGCTTGGATGGTTTTAACTATATTACCGGTTATTCCTCCAGATCTAAGACCGATGGTGCAATTGGATGGAGGAAGATTTGCTACTTCAGATTTAAATGATTTGTATCGTCGAGTCCTAAATAGAAACAATAGATTACTTAGATTACAAGAGATTCTAGCTCCGGAAATAATAATTCGTAACGAAAAACGAATGTTACAAGAATCTGTAGATGCTTTAATAGATAATGGACGCCGTGGTAGAACAGTTGTAGGTGCAAATAACAGACCACTAAAATCCTTGTCCGATATTATTGAAGGAAAACAAGGTAGATTCCGACAAAACCTGTTAGGAAAGCGTGTTGACTACTCAGGCCGATCGGTTATTGTAGTGGGACCTCAACTACAGTTAAATCAGTGTGGGCTCCCACGAGAAATGGCTTTAGAATTGTTTCAACCTTTTGTGATTCATCGATTAATTCACCAAGGATTAGTTAATAACATAAAAGCTGCTAAAAAAATGATCCAAAGGAATGATGCAGTTGTTTGGGAAGTACTAAAAGATGTTATGCAAGGCCATCCGGTATTATTAAATCGAGCACCGACACTACATCGTCTGGGGATACAAGCTTTTGAACCAATCTTAGTAGAGGGCCGTGCAATTAAATTGCACCCGTTAGTGTGTCCAGCATTTAATGCTGATTTTGATGGAGACCAGATGGCAGTCCATATTCCCTTATCGTTAGAAGCGCAAGCTGAGGCGCGATTATTGATGCTAGCCCCATATAATTTCTTATCTCCAGCTACGGGAGAACCTATAATTTTGCCGAGTCAAGACATGGTTTTAGGTTGCTATTATCTAACCACGGAAAATGCTGCTCAGCAAAATAATCAGTTATATTATTTCTCTAATTTAGAGGATGCAATTTTGGCTTATGAACAGAACAAGATTAAGCTTCATTCTTATGTTTGGGTAAGGTGCTCGGATGCTGTACAAGACGACGGTAAATTGTTAAAGACCGTACCCAGCAGTGATGGTAACATCTTAAAAATATATACAAGTCGAATAGTACGCGAAGATTCCGATGGAAACTCTTTAGTTCAATATATATTATCTACCCCTGGACGAATCTTATTTAATAAAGTCGTACAAGATGCGTTAACATTATCGCATTAAATTAAGGGATTTCATCCATTTTTAGAATGCTACATACAATTCGAATTTTAAATTTGACTATATGAAAGAAAAATATTTGTTCATTCCTCCAAAAACACAATTTACTAATAAAGTAATTGATAAGAAGCAACTAAAAAAATTAATGTCTTGGGCTTTTAGTAATTATGGTACAGGTCGTTCATCTTATATGGCTGATCGTCTTAAAGAGCTAGGTTTCTATTACGCCACTAAGGCAGGAATATCTTTAAGTGTAGAAGATCTAAAAGTACCTCCTACAAAAAGAGACTTATTAAACAAAACGAATGAAGAAATCAAATTTACAGAACAAAAATATCAAAGAGGAGAAATAACAACGGTTGAGCGGTTTCAAAAAGTTATTGATACGTGGAACACAGCTAGTGAATCTCTAAAGGATGAAGTAATTAAATATTTTAAAGAGACAGACCCGTTAAATCCTGTTTATATGATGGCTTTTTCGGGTGCCCGAGGAAATATTTCTCAGGTGAGACAGCTTGTAGGAATGCGTGGATTAATGGCGGATCCACAAGGTCAAATTATCGACCTTCCGATTAAGAGTAATTTCCGTGAGGGATTAACAACAACAGAGTATATTATTTCTTCTTATGGCGCTAGAAAAGGTTTAGTAGACACTGCTCTCCGAACTGCAGATTCTGGTTATTTAACTAGAAGACTCGTTGATGTAGCACAAGATATTATTATTAGAGAAATTGACTGTGGGACTAATCGCGGTATTCTTTTAAAGAATATGATGGATAAAAATAAAGTCTTAATTTCATTAGAGCAGAGGTTATTAGGACGTGTCTTATTCGAAACTATTTATTCCCCAGAAACAGCAAATGTAATAGCTCATATTAATCAAGATCTAGATTCTGATACGGCTTTAGAAATCGTTGACGCTGGTGTTAAATCTGTAATTGTGAGATCGCCCTTAGCTTGTGATTCTTCCCGATCAGTTTGTCAATTTTGTTATGGTTGGAATTTAGCCCATGGCTCTTTAGTAGATTTAGGAGAAGCAATTGGTATCATTGCTGCTCAGTCAATCGGAGAGCCAGGTACTCAATTAACTATGCGTACTTTCCATACTGGAGGAGTATTTACTGGTGAAGTGGCCGAGCAATTACGAGCACCTTTTGATGGGGTATTACGTTTACCTAAATCAGTAAGAACTCGATTAATTCGAACGCGTCATGGAGAAGAAGCTCTTCTAGTAGAAGAAGGGATTCAATTAGATTTGTACAATTATCAAGCTGTACGTTCGAAGTTAGAGGTTAAACAAGGTAGCATTTTATTCTTGAGTGACAATGAACAATTCAAAACGAATCAAGTAATTGCTGAAATGGGTGCTAGAGGTAACGCAATTACTGAAAGAGTCACAAAAGATTTATCGACAGAAATCGCAGGTGAGGTGTATTTTTCTGACTTATCTGCCGAAGAAAAAATCGATAGGCAAGGAAATGCTATGTTCACTACGGCCCAAGGAGGTTTGTTATGGATTCTGGCAGGCGACGTTTACACTGTACCTTCCTCATCGACGGTTGTTTTACAAGAAGGAGATTTTGTAAAAAAGAATGATGTTCTCGCCATTACTGAAGTACATAGTGATTATGGAGGGGTAGTTCGTTTACCCATGGAATCTGAAAGATCAATGGATGAAATCCAAATCGTAACGTCTTCAGTGCTGTTAAATAATGCGACAATCAAACCTACTGGTCCTGAGATTAACTCTGATTTACCTTATTGCTTATCGCTAAACAATGAAGATGTTTTTCTATTGCAGTGTTCACCGGGTAATAAATTATCTAACTCCCAAATTATTGCTGAATTGATGGATTCGACCTATACAACTCAAACTGGTGGAATTATTCGATATAGTGATCTCACTTTTTTTGAATCGGAAGAAGTAAAAGGATCGTACCCAACTGTAAAAAGTGGTTCCATTCTATGGATCCCCGAAGAAACTCACGAGATAAATAAGGATATAGCTCTTTTAAACGTATCTGAAGGAATAGTTGTTTCAGCTGGTACAGAATTGATGAAAGACACTTATATCACTAGTGCGGGATATGTATTTATAACTCAAGAAAATGGAATTGTACGCGATGTTACTATTAAGCCTGGTTATTTGATTCCTTTGAAAGAGTCTGACACCGATTATTTTAGTAAAGAAGGAAAACTTATTTTTGCTGGAGAAGAAATACATTCAGGTATTTACGCTGAAGAAACTGTTTTTGTTGAACTACTAACAGAACTAAGTTCGAAATCAATTCTAGTTCGACCAGTAATTGAGTATAACATTGATGAAGAATACAAAGAATTAAACCAAACGTGCATAAGTGATATAGATCAATCTATTAGTTTGAAATTGGTCAAACGTCTCCCATTTAAGGATGGAGAAAAAATTCAATCTATCAAAGGCATAGATTTACTAAAGACGTATATCATTTTAGAAACCGAATCAACATTCTCTCATCTTTCTGCAGATATTGAATTTATTCCAATTTCAAACACAGAATATTGTCAGTTACGATTAATAGTTCTAGAGAATCTATCTATATCACAGGATCCATTTGGTGAAAGTAATAAAGATATAACCATTACTGATTTATCTGTTCGGGATGGTGATAAGATTACGGCTGGTACAACAGTTGCACAAACGCAATTACTGTCTAGATCTAATGGTCAAATAAAAACGATTAGTGCTACTAACAATTCGTCTCGTAAGTTACTAATTTGTAACTCTACACATGAAAAAACAATTCAATTGGGTGGATTAACTCCTCAAGTTGCTGCTGGGGATTTAGTTCGAGCTGGAGATCAAATAGCAGAGAATATCATAGCATCTAACTCTGGCCAGGTTGTTCACTTAGGGAAAGATAACATTGTTATAAGAGCAGCCTATCCTTATCTGATTTCAGCGGGCGCGATTTTACAAGTTAATAACAAGGATTTACTCCAACGTGGGGATATTTTAGCAATTCTAGTATTTGAACGATCTAAGACTGGAGATATTGTACAAGGTTTACCTAGGATTGAAGAAATCTTAGAAGCCCGAAAACCAAAAGAAGCTTGTAAACTAGCTCAAAGACCTGGAATTATTCATGTTAGTTATGATAACGAAGATCACAACAATATCAAAATTATTGAGTCAAATGATTTAATAACAGAATATTTAATCAATCCAGTACAGAAAATTATAGTATCTAATGGAGAGACGATTTCTTTATCTGCACCAATCACAGATGGAGCTCCAAATCCACATGAAATGTTAGCGATATTTTTCACTTTCTATAAAAGTATTGTGACTCTGTATGATGCAGCTAAATTTAGTTTACAAAAAGTACAATTATATTTAGTAAATGAAGTTCAAAATGTATATCAATCTCAAAATGTAGATATTTCAGATAAACATATTGAAGTTATTGTTAGACAAATGACGTCGAAAGTTCGTGTAGAAGATGGGGGGGATACAACTTTATTACCTGGTGAGTTAGTTGAGTTGCAACAGATAGATAATATTAATGAAGCCATGACTTTAACTAAAGGAATGCCAGCTACTTATTCTCCTGTTTTACTTGGTATAACGAAAGCTTCGCTTAATACTGACAGTTTTATTTCTGCGGCAAGCTTCCAAGAGACAACTCGTGTCTTGACAGAAGCAGCAATCGAAGGTAAAGCAGATTGGCTACGTGGATTAAAAGAAAACGTAATTATAGGACGTTTAATTCCTGCTGGAACAGGATTTAATGCGTATTTAGATAGTTCTAGAAGTATAAATGTAGAGAAGCAGACCGATTTACCATATAACTATTATTTGAATACTGAAAGTAATGAAGCGTCTAAAGATTTAGAAGATTTCATTCTGGATGACAATATAGCACGAAATTACAAATTATTGGACAATAAAGGTCAGAATTTTGCTAAGATAAAAGAGGATTTTACGACGTAAATCCTTTAAAGATCATCTATTTGATGTGCAACCTAAAATTTATTTAAACTGAGGTATTATTATTATGGCGGTTGTTACGTTAGCCGAGTTACTTGAAGCGGGTGTACACTTTGGACATCAATCACGTAGGTGGAATCCAAAAATGTTTCCTTACATTTATGCAGAAAGAAATGGAATTCACATTATTGATTTAGTACAAACAGCTCAATTACTAACTCAAGCGTGTGAGTTTGTGCGTAAAGCTTCAGAGTCAGGAAAGAAATTCCTTTTCGTTGGTACTAAGCGACAAGCTGCTGCAGTAATCTCCCAAGAAGCAGAGCGTTGTGGCGCTCATTATGTAAACCAAAGATGGTTAGGTGGAATTTTAACTAACTGGTTTACGATCCGAACTCGCGTAGAGCGTTTGAAAGATCTGGAACAAAAAGAAGAAAGTGGATATTTGGATCAGTTACCGAAAAAAGAAACAGCAACTTTAAGAAGAGAATTAGAGAAATTAAGAAAAAATCTTAACGGGATCAAAAACATGAAACGTTTACCTGATCTAGTTATCATAGTAGATCAAAAACGTGAGAGTACTGCTGTACAGGAATGTATCACTCTTGGAATTCCGATTATTTCTTTATTAGATAGTAATTGTGACCCAGATCTTACGGACGTGCCAATTCCAGGAAATGATGATGCAATCCGTTCGATTAAGTTAATTATCGGAAAATTAGCAGATTCAATCTGTGAAGGTAATAAAGGTCAACCAATTGATAATACTGAGGATTAGTGGAATCTTTTTATTTAATAAACCAGTATCAAAATATTTAGTTTTTAGTATGAGGAAAATATGGTAGAAATCTCCGCAAAAATTGTTAAAGAACTTAGAGATAAGACATCTGCAGGTATGATGGATTGCAAAAAAGCCCTGCAAGAATTTGATGGTGATTTGGAAAAAGCAATGGAAAGCCTGAAGAAAAAGGGTTTAGCAAGTGCAGACAAAAAATCAAGTCGTATTGCCAGCGAAGGCTTAATTGAAGCTTATATTCACATGGGTGGAAAATTAGGCATATTAGTTGAGTTAAACTGTGAAACTGATTTCGTTGCTCGAAATTCTGATTTCCAAGAGCTAGCGAAAAATGTAGCTATGCAATTAGCTGCTTGTCCGGCTGTTAAATATGTGAGTCAGGATGAAATTCCAGAGAGTGTAGTAGAGGCAGAAAAGAAAGTTGAAAGCGCTAAAGATGATCTAGGTAAAAAACCTAAAGAAATCAGAGACAAAATAGTAGAAGGACGAATCCAAAAGCGATTAAAGGAAATGGTTTTACTAGAGCAAGCTTTCATTAGAGATGGTGATCTAACGATAGACGATCTAATAAAGCAAAACATTGCAAAGCTAGGCGAAAATATTAAGGTTCGTCGTTTCGAAAGATTCAATTTAGGCGAAGGTTTAGAAAAACGTGAAGAGAATTTTGGTGATGAAGTTGCAAAGATGATGGGTAAATAAAAACCTATTAAGATATTACTTAAATATATTTGTGAGTGATCGGTAAATTTTTAACTTTACCACTAGATAAAATTTGAAGAAACTTTCTTAGCACGAGATAGTGCTAAAGAGAGTTTCTGTATTTAGCTTAGTCCTAGTTAAGTGATTCCAGATGAAAAACTCGTATAACTAATCTTTTTTATCTACGTTAGAGAGTTATAATGTATTCATGTGAAGTCGGTTTTATACTTTTCTTTTGAACTATATAGACCTTTTTTAATTTTTATTAGTTTATGTATCAAAATAATCTTAGTGTTTTTGAATCTTTCTACTCTTTATCTGAAGTAGAAGTAGGAAAACATTTGTATTGGGATGTTGCTGGATTCCAGTTACATGGCCAAGTTTTCATTGTAATGTGGCTGGTTCTTTCTGCGTTAGTAATCTTTGCAGTAGTAGGTACGCGTGAACTTAAGCAGACTCCAGAAGGGCTTCAAAACTTCATGGAATATGCATACGAATTCCTATCTGATATTGCTAAGAACCAAATTGGTGAACATGAATACCGTCCTTGGGTACCTTATGTGAGTACAGTATTCTTGTTTATCTTCGGTTGTAACTGGGCTGGTGCTTTAATTCCTTGGAAATTGATCCAAATTCCTGAGGGAGAACTTGCTGCTCCAACGAATGATATTAACGTTACTGTTGCGTTAGCTTTATTAACTTCTCTTTCGTACTTCTATGGCGGTCTAAGCAAAAAAGGCTTAGGTTACTTTAGTCGCTATGTGAACCCTACGCCTATCCTATTACCTATCAATATTTTAGAAGACTTTACTAAGCCATTATCTCTTAGTTTCCGTCTTTTTGGTAACGTTTTAGCAGATGAATTAGTTGTGTCAGTATTCGCTTTACTTGTTCCTATCTTAATTCCATTACCTGTAATGACGTTAGGTTTATTTGCAAGTTCAGTTCAGGCATTAATTTTCTCAACTCTATCTGCAGCGTACATTGGTGAGGCTTTAGAAGACCATCATTAAAAACTTCTATTCAAATTAAAATTTTGCGCTACTATATTGAGTAGAACAAATGTAATTTCCTTTCTGAAATCTTTTAATCATTTCAAAAATATAATAATTTAAGAATTTTATGAATCCTATCGTTTCTGCTGCATCCGTTGTTGCGTCTGGTTTAGCTGTAGGTTTAGCTGCTATCGGTCCTGGTATTGGTCAAGGTACTGCTGCTGCTCAAGCTGTAGAAGGTATTGCTCGTCAACCTGAAGCTGAAGGTAGAATCCGTGGTACTTTACTTTTATCTCTAGCATTCATGGAATCTTTAACGATTTATGGTTTAGTAGTATCTCTAGCGTTATTATTCGCTAACCCATTCACAGCTTAATAACATTTTAAAGCTAATCTATTTTTTAGTGAACTTAGCCATGAATCTTTCATGGTTAAGTTGTTCACTGAAATAATTTTTTTAAGGGTCAATTAGAAAAAAATAACTACAATGACAAATTCCTTCTTCTTATTGGCTTTACAAGCAGCTAGTACGGAATCAAAAGGTGGCTTATTTGATTTTAACGCTACCTTGCCATTAACGGCAATCACGGTTCTTTTATTAATGGTTGTGTTAAACGCTGTATTCTATAAGCCTGTAGCTACAGTTTTAGATGAACGAGATGAATACATCCGTAATAATCTAACTCAAGCTTCAGAAATGTTATCTAAAGCAGAAGCTATTACTAAAAAGTATGAGCAAGATTTAGCACACGAAAGACGAGAATCACAGATTATTATCACTTCTGCTCAAAAAGAAGCACAAGATATAGTCGCAATGGAGATCAAACAAGCTCAAAAAGATACTGAGCAGTTAGTTAGCGAAGCAACTAATCAGCTTAATTCTCAAAAAGCTAAAGCGTTAAAAGCTTTAGAAGAGCAAGTTAGTACTCTAAGTGAACAGATCAAATTAAAATTATTAAGTAGCCAATCCGCTTAATAATTCTATTTTCGTATTCATGTTCGATGCATACTAAAAATTATTATCCAGTTTGTGAATAATGAACATTATGAGTGATTTTCTATTTATCGCTGAATTGTCCTCTGGAAAAGGATTTGGATTTAATCCAAATATCCTAGAGTCTAATGTTCTTAACATTGCTATTCTATTATCTGGAGTAGTTTATTTAGGCAGTAATTTTCTTACTTCCGCATTAGAGTCACGACAACAAAAAGTCACAGAAGCAATTCAAGAGTCAGAAGAGAGATTACAACAAGCGACAGAGCGTCTTACCGAAGCTGAAAAGCAACTTACGGAAGCTCAAATTGTAATAACTCAAATAAAAAAAGAAGCAGAGTCAACTGCGAGAAAAGTTAAAGAGACTATATTAGCTCAAGGTAAGCTTGATATTGAGCGTCTTACGAATAATGGTAAAAGTAGTATCGAAAAAGCAGAAGTGCAAATAAAAAAGCAAATTCAGCAGCACGTTACTGATTTAGCCTTAGAACGTGTAGGTGTTCAATTAAAAGAATACTTAACACCTAACTTACAATCAAAACTTATTGATACGAATATTTCTCAACTAGGAGGTCAACTGTGACATCAAGAAATATTAAATTAGCTCAACCTTACGCAGAAGCTCTACTAGAACTAAATTCAGGTTCAGTAGATAAAGTGATTACTGATTTAAATACTCTGTCTACAATTCTTTCAGAATCTGCAGATTTGACAAAAGCGTTAAGTAATCCTCTTCTATCTGCTGATACAAAAAAAGGGATTATTAAGTCTGTTTTTGAAGAGAGTGTGAGCAGTAGTATCATTAAATTTCTAATGGTTTTATGTGATCGTGGACGAATTTCTTATTTAGACTCGATCATTGAAAAAGCATTAGAGTTAGCTTACCAAAAATCTTCTATCGAGATTGCACATGTTATTTCTTCAGTAGAATTAACAACAGCTCAAGAAGAGACTTTAACTGCAAAACTAAAGTCAATGACAGGCGCAAAGCAGATTAAATTAAAATTATCTGTAGATGCTAAGCTGATTGGTGGATTTGTTGCACAAATCGGATCTAAAATCATTGATAATAGTGTTAAAGGTCAGCTAAGACAGATGTCTGCTTATTTAGGTGCATCTGTTATTTAAGTTTGAATACAAGATATTTTTTGTATTCAATATATATTTATAATAAAAATTTTAATTTATCAAAATAGCCCAGCATTGATATGGTAAATATTCGACCTGATGAAATTAGTAGCATCATACGTCAACAGATTGATAAATATGACCAAGGAGTACAAGTAGCTAACGTAGGTACTGTGCTACAAATTGGTGATGGTATCGCTCGTGTTTATGGTCTTGATCAAGTAATGGCTGGAGAGCTGTTAGAATTTGAAGATCAAACAATTGGTATCGCACTAAACTTAGAGAGCGATAACGTTGGTGTTGTGTTAATGGGTGAAGGAAGAAACATTTTAGAAGGTGGTGCAGTTAAGGCTACTGGAAAAATTGCTCAAATCCCTGTAGGTGAAGGATACTTAGGACGTGTAGTAGACGCTTTAGCTAGACCTATCGATGGTAAAGGCGATATCGCTACTACTGAGACTAGATTAATCGAATCTATGGCGCCTGGTATTATTACTCGTAAATCTGTATGTGAACCTATTCAAACAGGTATCACAGCAATCGATGCAATGATTCCTATTGGTCGTGGTCAACGTGAATTAATCATTGGTGATAGACAAACTGGTAAAACAGCCGTTGCATTAGACACTATCATTAACCAAAAAAGTGAAAAGGTTGTTTGTGTTTATGTAGCTATTGGTCAAAAAGCTGCTTCCGTGGCTTCAGTAGTGGATGCATTAACAGAAAAAGGTGCGTTAGATTACACTATTATCGTAACTGCTACAGCAAACGATCCAGCAACTTTACAATACATTGCTCCATACACAGGTGCAGCACTTGCTGAGTACTTCATGTACAAAGGCCAAGCGACATTAGTTATCTATGATGACTTATCTAAGCAAGCTGCAGCATACAGACAAATGTCTTTATTACTAAGACGTCCGCCAGGAAGAGAAGCTTACCCTGGTGATGTATTCTACTTACACTCTCGTTTATTAGAGCGTGCTGCTAAGTTAAGTGACTCTCTTGGTGGTGGTAGTATGACTGCTTTACCTATTATTGAAACGCAAGCGGGTGACGTATCTGCATACATCCCTACTAACGTGATTTCGATTACTGATGGTCAAATCTTCTTATCAGGTGATTTATTCAACTCTGGTATCAGACCTGCAATTAACGTAGGTATCTCAGTATCTCGTGTAGGTTCTGCGGCTCAAATCAAAGCAATGAAACAAGTTGCTGGTAAGCTAAAATTAGAGCTAGCTCAGTTCGCAGAATTAGAAGCTTTCTCCCAATTTGCGTCTGATTTAGATCAAGCTACACGAAATCAACTTGCAAGAGGTCAAAGACTTCGTGAGTTATTAAAACAAGCGCAAAATAGCCCAATTCCTGTAGAGGAACAAGTTGCAATCATTTACGCTGGTCTTAACGGCTACCTAGACGAAGTAGAAGTATCAAAAGTTAAGCCATTCGTGGAGAGCTTACGTACAACGTTAAAGAATTCAAAACCAGAATACGGTGATATGGTTAGAACGTCTAAAGCTTTAAGCAAAGAAGCAGAAGATATTTTAAAAGCTACAATTACATCTGTAAAAGCAAGCTTCTAATTATTCTAAAACCAATTCATTTGAATCAGAAAAAGGTCTAAAAAATTAATTTAAATTAATTTTTTAGATCTTTTTTAAGCCAATCATATCCGTTTAATTCTAATTCTTTAGCTAACTGATCTGAACCCGTTTTTATAATTCGTCCGTTTTCCATTACATGCACAAATTGAGGTTTGATGTAGTCTAATAATCGTTGATAATGCGTAATTAACACGATTGCATTTAAAGGAGTAGCTAACTTATTAACTCCATTGGAGACAATTTTCAAAGCATCGATATCTAAACCGGAATCAGTTTCATCTAAAATTGCTATTTTTGTGTCTAATATAGCCATCTGTAAGATTTCATTACGTTTTTTCTCTCCACCAGAAAAACCTTCATTAACATTTCGGTTCAAAAAGTTAGGTGTCATCTCAACGATTTCCAATTTTTTGTTTATGTATTCAAAAAACTCTAACGGTTCCATCTCCGGTTCTCCTTTTTCTTTTCGGCGAGAATTGCAAGATAAACGTAAAAAATCAGCATTACTTACTCCCGGAATTTCGACCGGATATTGGAAACCTAAAAAAATACCTTTTCTGGAACGTTCTTCAGGTGCCAACTCCAATATAGAGCTTCCATTAAATTTAATATCTCCATCCGTTACTTTGTAAGCTTCATGTCCCGCTATTATTTTAGCTAAAGTACTTTTTCCAGAGCCATTTTTTCCCATAATGGCATGAATTTCGCCTTCCTTAATAGTAAGATTTATTCCTTTTAAAATCGGTGTATCTCCGATCGTTGCGTGAAGATCTGTTATTTCTAAAATATTACTCATTTAACCAACACTCCCTTCTAATTTTAAACTTAATAAACGATCCGCTTCTAATGCAAATTCCATTGGTAACTCGCTAAATACGTCTTTACAGAATCCACTAATGAGTAAACTAATTGCAGATTCAAAATCGATTCCTCGTTGTAAGAAATAAAATAATTGTTCCTCTTCAATTTTTGATGTGGAAGCTTCATGTTCTACTTTACTAGTTGAGTTTCTAACTTGGATGTAAGGGTATGTATTTGCTTGAGATCGGCTGCCTATTAACATCGAATCACATTGAGAATAGTTCACACTTCCGGAAGCTTTACTACTAATTTGAACTTTTCCACGGTAAGTATTTTTTGAACTACCAGCGGAGATACCTTTAGAAACTATACGACTTTTTGTCTTTTTCCCAACATGTAACATTTTTGTCCCTGTATCCGCCTGTTGATAATTGTTTGTTAGTGCAACAGAATAAAATTCTCCAATAGACGAATCTCCGACTAAAACACAACTTGGGTATTTCCAGGTTATTGAAGATCCAGTTTCTACTTGAGTCCAAGAAATTTTAGAACTGTCACCAGCACATAGCCCTCGTTTCGTAACGAAATTATAAACACCTCCTAATCCTTGATTGTCTCCAGCATACCAATTTTGCACAGTAGAATATTTTATCTCAGCCTTCTCTAAAGCCACTAATTCAACTATAGCAGCATGCAATTGATTTTTATCATACTTTGGAGCTGTACATCCTTCTAAATAACTCACATGGCTATTTTTATCAGCAATGATTAATGTTCTTTCGAATTGGCCTGATTCTTCATTATTAATTCTAAAATATGTCGATAACTCTAAAGGGCAAGTGACACCTTCAGGGATGTAACAAAATGAACCCTCGCTGAATACCGCTGAATTAAGAGCAGCAAAATAGTTATCTCCACTAGGAACTACCGTACCTAGATATTGTCTAACTAGATCTGGATATTCTTTAATGGCTTCTGATATAGGACAAAAAATGACACCAACTTTAGATAGCTCTTCACGAAAAGTTGTCCCAATCGAGACACTATCAAAAATTGCATCTACTGCTACATTGGCTAATCTTTTTTGTTCAGTTAAAGGAATCCCTAACTTTTCAAAAGTTTCTAAAATGTTTGGATCTACTTCGTCTAAACTATCTAATTTTTTTATTGCCTTTGGAACGGAGTAATAAAGGATATTGTTGTAATCGATTTTATTGTAATTTAAACAAGCCCATTCCGGTGCCTGCATCTTACTCCAAATTTTATAACCTCTTAACCGAAAATTTAACATAAATTCGGGTTCCATTTTTCGAGCAGATATTAATTTAATAATATTTTCATTTATCCCTTTTGGAAATTCTTCTGTCTCAACCTTTGTACTAAAACCATATTTATAAGGTTGAGAAATCAGATTTAATACTTCAGCATCTTCTGACTCTAAATATTCTAGATTCTCATTTTCTTTATCTTTCATAAGGTGTAATCGAAATCCTAAGCATTTGTTTAATTAATATTTTAACAACTATTTAAATACTTACATAGTATTAATTGCCAAACATATATAGCTTCTTCCAAAGAATCTCTCTCTAATATGAACAAAAAATCAAGTGACCTTTTCTTTTTTAGAATCTAAAAAATATAGATGTATATAAATTTCAGCTTCTAAGTAAAAAATGAAATAGAATTCTCTACACAATATGATCGCTTATGTTACTCTAGTTCAGAAGCTTATTCCTCCGGTAGTGTTATCTAATTTTTTATATCTCTAAACTGGATGCTAGAAGAATATTTTAAATATTTAGATATGTCATATATCTGATAAACTTCATTATAAATAGAAGACAGAATTATATAGTCAATATGAGTTTACTTATAGTGGGTGCAACGGGCACTTTGGGAAGACAGATAGTACGAAGAGCACTTGATGAAGGGTATTCGGTTAAGTGTTTAGTTAGAAACTTAAGAAAAGCTTATTTTTTAAAGGAATGGGGCGCTGAATTAGTCTATGGCGACTTAACAATACCAGAGACACTTCCAATTGTTTTAAAAGATGTAACAGCTATAATTGATGCCTCCACTGCGAGACCTACGGATCCTTATAACGCAAAAGAAGTAGATTTCACCGGCAAAATCGCATTGGTTGATGCAGCCCGCGTCGCGGGGATAAAACGTTTCATTTTCTTTTCAGTATTAAACGGTACAAAATATAAAAATGTTCCGCTAGTAAATTTAAAACTTGAATTAGAAAATTACATAAAAGAATCTGGCGTGCCATACACAATATTTTACTTAAGTGGATTCTTCCAAGGATTAATTAGCCAATATGCTATTCCTATTTTAGAAAAACAATCAATCTGGATAACTGGAGAATCTACAGACATTAATTACATTGACACACAGGATGTTGCTAAATTTAGTTTACGTAGTTTAGCACTCCAAAAAACTGAAAATAAACAATTTCCTTTAGTTGGTTTAAAAGCTTGGAATTCACAAGAGATTATTCAATTATGTGAAAGATTATCCGGTCAATCCGCAAAAGTGATAAAAATCCCATTGGGATTATTACAATTGTTAAAACAATTAACTGGCTTTTTTGAGTGGGGAATAAATATTTCTGAGAGATTAGCTTTTGCAGAAGTGTTAGCAACAGGCGATACCTTTAGTTCGGATATGACAGATGTCTATAAACTTTTCGAATTCGATTCTTCAGAAACAATAACTTTAGAACGATACATGCAAGACTATTTTGGTCGTATTTTAAGACGACTAAAAGAATTAAGTGATGAAAAAGAGCGTTCTTTATAAAATACTTTTACTAACTCCAGCATTACGACAAAATCAGTTGTCTATTAAGGCTGAAGATTTGCTACTTTTTCCCTTTCTAGTGCACTTTAAATAAAAACTAAAGATATAATTAATCTAATACCAAACTATTTACGATAAAATAAATAGATAAACAGTCTTTGGAGAAAAAATAATGTTTACAGTTAAAATTGTTGTTTACACTACAGTAACTTTCTTCGTATCTCTTTTCGCTTTTGGATTCTTATCAAATGATGCTTCAAGAAATCCAAACAGAAAAGATTTAGAGTAAGTCCAATTAACTTTTAACACACATATATGTAAATTTTCTAAAAGTTTCGATTTTTTTTATACCTTCTGTATTAGTAAAAACCTTCAAGAATGAAGTGTTATTATTATTACCCTAAATAAACTAAAACTCCTCTACGAATAAAAACTAACTATCCTTACATTTTATACAACGATGAAAAATTGGGGCTTAAAACATATCACACAATCCGCTTTTGAAAAAACAGGAGCAATCCCGCGATCAATCACAAAAACGTTTGAGAAATTTAAAAAAGAGTTAGACCCAACTTCTGAATCAGAAATTATAGAGGAATTTAGAGTATCTAGATACCAAACAGTTGCTTCTATAAAATACTTGTTATTACTAATATTAGTTCCGGTGATTATAAATCAACTATCTAAAAGTGTTATTTTCTCTCCTTTTATTGATTATTTTTGGAATGAAAAACGAACCGATATTTTTCTAAATGCATCTCAGGAAGAAAGAGCATTTAGTGAGTTACAGAGATTTGAGGAGAAAATTCACTTCGAAATACTTATAGGGCAATTACCACCCTTATCACAAGAATCAATCGATAAAGAAATAAAAAATAAAGCAATAGAACTAGCACAATACTATTCCGAAGAGAGTATAGATGCTATTAAAAATTTTCTCTCTGACTTGCTAGGCATAGCAGCTTTCTGTTATTTGATCATCAAAGGGGGAAGACAAGTGTCAGTTCTGAAGTCTTTTTTAAATGAATTGATATATGGACTAAGTGACACGGCGAAAGCGTTTCTGATTATTTTGTTCACAGATATATTTGTTGGATTTCATTCTACTCATGGGTGGGAGGTATTGTTAGAAAACGGATTGCGTCACTTTGGACTTCCTGAGAATAGAGATTTCATCTTTCTATTTATTGCAAGCTTCCCAGTTATATTAGATACAGTGTTTAAGTATTGGATTTTTAGATATCTGAATCAAGTATCTCCGTCTGCGGTGGCTACATATAGAAATATGAATGAATAAGTCACTTGTTAATTGAAGGACATATTCATTCATATATATTATTTTATTAAATTCAATCCGGATGTTTGAAGGAAAGTAATGTTAGAGATTAAAATGTAAGCAAAACTTGCTCCACCAATAGATCCAACTAACCAACCAGAAGTAAATTGTTTCCATCCTTTAGAAGTTTGTAATGCATCTGCAGCGTCATTTTCTTCGAAAGAAACAACCCCGTAAATGGCTAAACAAGCTGCCATGATAACAATTAATCCAATAGAAGAAAATAAACCTGAGATAAGCGCTACATCGGAAGATCTTAATGGACCTAACTTATAAAAAGGGCCAACTAAGAAATAGCCATGTGTCATACCTATCTCTAAACCTCGAAGTAAAGGAGATAATCCGCTACGGTAGGCAGGAAGGTTAGATAAAAAAGATCTTGTAAAACTAGAAGTACTAATAGGTGTTGATAAGTTACCTACGAAAGGATCGTCATTATATGGTTTGATGAATTGTGCCATGTGTCGCTTTATTTAGATTGACCATAGAAAGTATACATTTTACATGATACTCGAAAATATCGTGTATAGCACTCGATTGTTTCGCCTTGTAAAAAATATCTTCATAATAATTAGCGATCACACACTATCTTGTGAGAGAAATACGATATACTGAAGTTAATGTATTTTTACTTACTAATTAATAAACTAGACATTTTATGAATTTATTCATCGGTTACTTTATTTTGTTAGCTTGCGCGTTCGCTCTGGCAGCGAGTTTATTCTACGGTCTTTCATTAATCAAATTAATTTAAGATCTTTTGTTTTTCTTCATGTTTAACTGAGGTTGATTATAAAGATCTCTCAGTTAAATATTGATTTAAGCGTACATATAAAAAAATTTATTATAGATATACAAAGTTTTTCATGGGAATAGAAACTGACAACACTCGTTATGACCTCATACTAGGCTCACGACGATTTAGCAATTATTCTTGGGCTGCTCTTAGTCTGATAGGAGGATTAGGATTTTTACTAGCTGGCTTATCAAGTTATTTAGGTGTAGAACTATTACCGTTTGCAAATACAAATGAAATAGTCTTCATTCCGCAAGGAATTGTGATGACATTTTACGGGTCTATTGGATCTCTTTTAAGTTTATTTTTAACTATACTAATCATTTCAGATGTAGGTGGGGGATATAATAGCTATAATTTACGCACAGGAGAAATTACAATTTTTCGAATTGGATTTCCAGGCTTACAAGGAGAAATTTTCTTGAAATATTTCTTAAAAGATGTGAAATCTATTAAATTAGCAATAACAGAAGGAGTAAATCCAAAACGTGAAATTTATCTTGTAACAAAAGATAAAAAACAGATACCTTTAACGCGCGTTGGAGAACCACTATTACTCTCTGATATTGAAGAAGAAGCCGTAGATCTAGCAAACTTTTTAAAAGTTAATCTAGAAAGTTAAATTCTTCCTTGATAAGACTTTACTTTTTAAAGTTCTGTGACGTATAATCGGAAGTGTGATATATTAGAGGTCGTACTTAAGATAAATAATATTTTAAGGTGCGGGCATAGTTTAGTGGTAAAACCTCAGCCTTCCAAGCTGATGATGAGGGTTCGATTCCCTCTGCCCGCTTCTGATACGAGATAAGCTTTCGGGTAGATGATTAAAATTCATATCGGTATATTCGAAATATTTAAATTAAAATACGTTTTAAGTAATTTTTTAGTTACTATAGGTTAAGTTATTATACTTACTAGTATAAATTTTTATCAGGCTTTTCGAACGATTACTAATATAAGCAGAATACAGCGTTTATTTATTTATCAAGTTATACCTTAATAAAAAATAGGTTAAGTATAATGTATATGTCAGGTAATTACGAAAATTGGAGTGCTTGATTCTAAGTACAATTTAAGAAACAAATACAAGAACGTAATTTTTAAAATAGACTAATAATTAGTTACGATTTTTAGAGATTCCTATGTTGTTCTTAAAAATTTGTATACATACAAACTCGTTATTCCTTTTTCACTTACTTTTTTAGGAGGTCCTATATGTCAGGAGGTTCAACTGGAGAACGTCCCTTCTCTGATATAATCACTAGCATTCGCTACTGGATTATTCACAGTATTACTATCCCTGCTCTTTATGTAGCTGGATGGCTTTTCGTTAGTACTGGATTAGCATATGATATTTTCGGTACACCTAGACCTAATGAATACTTTACACAAGATCGTCAACAAGTACCTCTGGTAAATGATAGATTTAGTGCTAAACAAGAATTAGAAGACTTAACAAAGGGCTTATAATCTAAGATAGGAGACTGTAATGAGTAAAATTCAACAACCTGTCGCTTACCCGATTTTCACATTTAGATGGCTAGCAATTCATGGTCTAGCTGTGCCTACGGTATTTTTCTTAGGCGCAATCACTTCTATGCAATTTATTCAACGATAGGAGTTTAATATGAGTGGTCCTAACCCTAATAAACAACCTGTTGAGTTAAATCGTTCATCCCTATTCTGGGGACTGTTACTGATTTTTGTACTTGCAGTGTTATTCTCTAGTTACTTCTTTAACTAGGTTTTATCAGTTAATCTAACTCTTCTGTTAGATAAATCTTGTCTTGCCACCTTAAGACATCTCTAAAATTTAATAAATTGGGAGAAAATAATATATGGCTAGTACAGGTAGAATACCTTTATGGCTTATCGGAACTGTTGGAGGCATTTTAGCTTTAACAGTAGTAGGATTGTTTTTCTATGGTTCATACTCAGGTGTAGGATCTTCTTTATAATTTATAAAAGAGAATTTTTCCTAATAGGGAAAATACATAGAATAAAAACTATGAGCTGCCTTTCTATAAAAGTAGAAAGGCAGCTCATAGTTTTTAAATTGAAAATAGGACTCTATCCTACTTCATCTTGCTCTATGTAAATAAAAGCAAAAGCCATTGCAAGACCAGGAAAAATAAGCCCAATTAGAGGTGTTAAGATCGAAGGTAAGTAAGCAGCTGTCATAATAATAAAATTTAAAGTTAATTTTATAACAATATTAACATACAAAGGTATTATAAATGGCAAATCAATTACTATTGAAATAGTTAAAAATAATAAAATCTTTCTATACTAAATAGAAATCCATATTTTGTGAAAATCGTAATTTCTGAATAACAAATAAAAATATATGAGTTCTTCAATCCCCCAAAGTTTACAAGCTATGCAAAAATTTTCTGAAACGTATGCACAGAGAACAGGTACTTTCTTTTGTTCAGACTTAAGTATAACTGCAGTTGTTATAGAAGGTTTAGCTAGACATAAAGATGAATATGGTGCTCCTTTGTGCCCATGTCGACATTATGATGACAAAGCCTCTGAAGTTTCCGCAGCATATTGGAATTGCCCCTGTGTACCAATGCGCGAACGTAAAGAATGTCATTGTATGTTATTTTTAACCCCTGATAATGCTTTTTCAAGTACAAATCAGACATTAGACATAGATACTTTGGTTGAATATATAAACAAATCGTAAAAAATATAGATTACTTATACATAATAAGTAATCTAATCTTAAAACTAACAATTAAACTAAGCGAGCGTAACTATAGATAGATTTACGTTCTACAAGTTTCCACGTCTGAAAGCGATTAACACGATAATTGCTGGACCAGCAGTGATTACAAGAAATAATGCAGCTAATTGAAAAACTGTTGTTGCGTTAAATAGCATACTAACCCCTATAAATTTAAAGTTGATTAATTATTCCTAGCGATTATGCAAATCTATACAGTAAATTTGCATATATCAAGGAGAACTAAATACGAAAAGTCCTCGTATAGAAGTATCGTACAGTTATTTTAAACAAATGAGTATAAAACAAACTTTTAAATACTCAATATTAATTCATTTTTATCATTATAATCTAGTATTTCGGTATCTATATTTCCTTAGTATAAATAGGAAGAATCCAAACTAAAATTCTTAATAAATAAAAAATAAGTACTAGAATTTTTAAGTGACAAAACTATTATAGAAAGTTAACACATTTTAACTTAAACTTGTAAATTCAATTCCTATCTGTTGTACTCTAGCGAAATATATATAAAAACGAATTGGAGTCCCTCCTTCAAAGTTCGTGGCTAGGGCCGCCAATAAATGTTTATTCTTAGATAAAGCTTTTAACGTAGATCCAACAGTTGCAAATTTCACTTTGTTGGAAGAATACTCCTGAGTAAGAACTTGTTGATAAGATTCTTTCTTATTGTTGTCTTTAACCATGAATTATGTTAAATATAGTATATGCAGAGAAAAGGGTTGCTAACTCAATGGTAGAGTACTCGGCTTTTAACCGATTTGTTCCGGGTTCGATCCCCGGGCAACCCAATAATTAATTTAATACATTCATTAGGAAATACGAATACAAAAATACGGATCGGGACGGATAAGTAAGAAATAAGGTGGTTACTAATCTAAACTCTTTGACTACCCCCAAGGGAATTCGAATCCCTGTTACCTCCGTGAAAGGGAGATGTCCTAGGCCTCTAGACGATGGGGGCTTTGATTGAACTTACTTCGCTCTTGATAATAAACTTATCCGATAAATTGAAAAATGTCAACTGCTATTAAAGCTTCTTAGAATGATATAGGTCACTATTGGATAATTAGAGAAATGATATAGAATAAAAACATAGAAATTCTTATGCTACCGAATATTTACATGAACTTTAGTACAAATAAATCCACTCTTGGAGGCTTTTAAAAATGGAAAATTTACTTCCTTTAACATATTTACTCATTCTGCTGATAATTCTTAGTACTCTAGCTTTTTTTTTAGTGCAGGAAATACTGAAGAAAAGAAAATTAGAAGATAATTTGTATGAAATTCAGAAAAAGGTTCGAACAAATAAAGCTACTAGCGAAGATCACTACCTATTAGGAACTCTCTACCTTTCTAAAAAACTGTTTGACCAAGCAATCATACAATTTCGCTACGCCCTGAAAGGTTGGGATACCAAAGATAAGGAAGGATTAGCGAACTTATATAACACTATTGGCTTTACTTATTTCGAAAGCGAACAATACGACTTAGCGATCTACTATTACAAAGAGGCATTGCAAAATCTTCAAACGTATACAACCGCTTGGAATAACCTGGGCTATGCTTATGAGAAGAAGAAATTGTTTTCTGACGCACTGGAGAGCTATTCCAATGTTTTAAGTTATGATAGGGAAAATGAGATAGCGACTGGAAGGTTTCAAGTGCTACAAAGAAGGGTTAAAAATTCGGGATGACAGGATTTGAACCTGCGACATCCTGCTCCCAAAGCAGGCGCGCTACCAAACTGCGCTACATCCCGTTAACTTATTTTCTACATAGATAGATTCTACCATAGAATAAATAGCATGTCTACAGAATTAATTAGAGAATGCTGAAATCAAAACGGATTATATTTAATAATTGTTTCAATCTGTAGTTTTCTGAAAAGATATAGATAATAGATGGTATTATTTGTTTAGTCTTATAAACATTTAGGAGATAAATTTTCGTGAAGAACTGGATTTCATTATTACTAATTTTTTCAATTATTAGCACTCCCTATACAGCCAATGCTGATGTAGCAGGATTAACACCGTGTAAAGAATCTAAAGAGTTTCAACGCCGTTTAGACGGAAGTGTAAAAAAATTAACTACTCGTTTAGCTAAATATGAAGCTGGTACTCCACCTGCTTTAGCGTTAGAAAAGCAAATCGAAAAAACAAAATCTCGCTTTGATCGTTATGGTAAAGCTGGACTACTATGTGGAACAGATGGATTACCGCATTTAATTGCAGATGGTCGTTGGAGTCATAGCGGAGAGTTTGTAATTCCAGGCATATTCTTCCTGTATATAGCTGGATGGATTGGTTGGGTTGGCCGTAGCTATGTTCTATTCGCTCGCACAACAGATAAACCAACAGAAAAAGAAATCATTATCGATGTTCCGGTTGCTTTAAGCTTTGTAACTACAGGCTTTATATGGCCAATCTCAGCGTTCAAAGAATTCACTGGAGGTAGATTATTGGCAGATGAAAGCGAGATAACTGTTTCACCTAGATAAAATCAACATACAAATAGATAAATTTTCATTATGGATAGTAACTTCTTAAAATACTTATCGACAGCACCAGTATTATGCACTGTGTGGTTATCGTTCACGGCCGGGTTTGTCATAGAAGCAAATCGTTTCTTCCCAGATATGCTGTATTTCCCATTATAAAGAAAGACTAACACTAACTCATTTATGGTTGAATAGTCTGAAATAAAATGGTAACATTTACCTATCCTGATTACATAGCACTGTATTGTTCAATATTTGTGAGGACTGGAAAGTAGCAACAAAAACAAATCACAGTGATGATGTAATTCAGGTGGGTCACCAGTTCAGCCTTAAAAGGTAAATATTTTTTTTTGTCGTAAGAATACTTATTATAAATAGATTTATATACAAATTAGATGGTAAGATTATTAGTTAATACGGTTTATGGGGGTTCCCCAAATAATACTACACATAATAAAAAGATAATATGACTCCATCTCTTTCAGCTTTTATTAACAGTTTACTTGCAGGCTTATTCGTTGTGATCATCCCAGTTGGTACTGCATTACTACTAGTTAGTCAAGCAGATACTGTAACTCGCGGTTAATACGCAGCAAAAGCATATTACAACATCGATTATATATAGAGCTATTTCATAACCAACTTCTGTTTATGATAGTTCTATAGCATTTATAGGAAATTACATTATACCATTAAGATAACGTTACGAATACGACTCTTGTTAAATATGTAATTAGAATAGTTAATAAGCGAACTTAAATAAAATGACATCATGTAGATGCGACCATTATTGACGTCAGAAAACACTAAAATAAACTACACTTTTTCAAAATTTTTATGATGAAAAGATTCTCACCTTTAAATCTCGTTCTAGGGTTACTAATCCTATCAGTAGGGACAACATCAGTTAATGCTTCTGATTTAGATGAAAACACAAGAACGGTTCCATTAGATAATGCTGGAACGACAGTTATTTTAACACCTGAGCAAGTTAAGCGAGGTAAAAGACTATTCAACGCTTCATGTGGTCAGTGTCACGTTGGAGGTCTTACAAAGACAAATCCAAATCTTGGTTTAGAGCCTGATGCATTAAGCTTAGCTACTCCGCCTCGTGATAATATTGAAGCTCTAATTGACTATATGAAAAACCCTACAAGCTACGATGGATTAGAGTCAATTGCAGAACTTCACCCTAGTATTAAAAGTGCTGATATCTTCCCTAAGATGAGAAGTTTAAGTGACGAAGATCTATTCGCAATAGGCGGTCACATTTTATTACAACCAAAACTTTCCAGCGAGAAGTGGGGTGGTGGTAAGATTTACTATTAAGGGGTTTCTTAACACTTAATTAAGCCTACATGAATAAGTTTAGATAATAGACTACAGAAGGTTTCTGGGGTCTATTATCTACTCGAATCTCAATTTAAAAATTATGTTGTAATTTACTTCGAAGGATTAAATTATTTTTGTGCCACAAATTTTCTATTACACCATTCTCCCATGACTATCCAATCAACACACTTAATAGTCTCAGAACAAAATCAATTATCGGCTATATATACAAAAAAGAAATTAAAAGAACTAGATATTTCTCATAGCCCATATACCGTCGGAAATATGTACATAGGACAACTAGAAAGCATTGTCCCCAATATAAACGCTGCATTTATTAGTCTCGATAAAAATGAAAAAAATGGCTTCATTCAATTAGATAATTTACTCCCAACAAAAACAAAAAAGAAATATAACCAACGCCCCCATGATTTAACACTCAAATCTTCTATATTAGTTCAAATTACTAAAGAACCTACTGGAACAAAGGGCCCAACTTTGACTACAAATATAGGAATTATTGGAAAATATATTATCCTACTACCGTTTGGAGAAGGAATCAGTGTATCTAAAAAATTGACGAATTATAAAGAAAAGCAGGCATTAAGAGCATTATTTTCTCTATTAAAACCTAGCTCAATTGGTTTATTAATAAAAAAAGAAGCCGCAAAAATATCAGAAATTGAATTAATTCAAGATTTTCTTCTAGTAAAAAAAAACTGGACTAATATCTGTCGTAAAACAAGAAGAATACCTAACCCAAAGGCATTAACGAATAAAACAGACTTTCTAAAAAAAGCCCTAACAAACTACTATACTAATCGAACGACAAAAATTTCAGTAGATACACATAAAGGTGCTTGGAAACTTTATAAGCAATTAACGAAAACCCACACCCCTAAGCGAGAAGAAAAATTAGTAATAGAATATTATACTGACAAACTATCGCTTATTCGAAATCTTGCGTTAGATCTAACAATCTATGCAACTCTTCAACCACGGATAAATCTAGTGACAGGAGGACATATTATTATCGAGAAAACAGAAGCCCTTACTGCCATTGATATTAATTCTGGATCTTTTAACCAGTTGACTAATTCTCGTGCTACCTTACTCTGGATTAATTGTGAAGCTGCAACGGAGATTGCCAGACAACTAAAGTTACGTAACTTAGGAGGAATTATTGTTGTAGATTTTATAGATATGGTTTATCAAAGAGATCAAATGACTTTATTGAATCATTTTAATCATCTATTAAAAAAAGATGCGGGAAATCCAAAAATAATTCAATTATCTGAAATTGGTCTGGTAGAACTCACTAGAAAAAGACAGGGACAAAATATATATGATATATTTGGTCACACCTGCTCTAGATGCTCGGGATTAGGACAATTTTTTAATTTTGCAACCGTAAATAAAACAGAAAAACTTACTTCTTTAGAAACAGGTTCTATATTTTTAGGAACAAGCCCTTAAAAATATACTTGTCTATGGATCAATAATTAATCGAGAACGATGGTCCCACTTTTTAATCCCGGTTTAGATATCGATCTTGGTTATAAAACTTTAACCAATTTAGAATTACTATAAAATAAGACTGATGGTATGATTTATATACTGTATAATATAGCTTACAAGGATCGGGGCTGTTCAGGTATCGACACTTTAAATAAAATAATATTATGAAGCAAGTCAAGATTAAGTCGTTCTTGTAAATAAGACTTACAAAAATAAATGCAAACAATATAGTACCTTTCACACGTAAAGTTGCTTTAGTATAAAATTCGTCAACTTTCCAGTTTTTATAAAATTAGAATTGACAAGTGATAACTTATAAATTTTACTGGGAATAGTAAGTTAATCACTATAAACTCCCTTAAATATATTCCACACTGATTTATTAATGTGCTTAAAAGAAATGCTCTAATTATTGAGTGGAGCTAAACTTGTGAACGAGTAGATTAGGATATTTTGAGTGGACGTGGGTTCAATTCCCACCAGCTCCAAGTACATGATATAGCATCTGTGGCCGAGTGGTCGATGGCAACGGACTCATAATCCGTCTCTCGTAAGAGACAACGCTGGTTCAAACCCAGCCGGGTGCATTTAAAGAAAATATATATAAAATTTAAAGAAAATATTGCTCCCCTCTGAAATAGATTCTACAATTTAAAGGTCAGCACAGTTGTGAACTTAAATATTAGTTTTATAATAAATATACTTTTATAAACTTGCCTTATTTTTAGAATTGAAACAATAACTAAATATGAAACATACATTATCTATCTTAGTGGAAGATGAATCTGGGGTATTAACGAGACTTGCGGGGCTATTTGCACGACGTGGATTCAACATTGATAGTTTAGCAGTAGGTCCTGCAGAACAAGTAGGTATTTCAAGGATCACAATGGGAGTTCCAGGAGATGAACGAACTATTGAACAATTAACAAAGCAATTATATAAACTCGTAAATATTCTAAAAGTTCAAGATATCACTAACACACCATGTGTCGAACGTGAATTAATGCTATTAAAAGTTAAAGCTACTAAAGAAACCCGAACAGAAATCTTGGAGATAGTCAAGATTTTTAGAGCTCGCGTTGTCGACCTTAGTGACCATTCTTTAACCATAGAGATCACAGGCAATCCTGGGAAAATGGCTGCCATTGAAAAAATGGTGTCTAAATTTGGAATTACTGAAATTGCTCGTACAGGGAAAATCGCTCTAGTCCGTGAAGCATCTCACAGTTTGAATACAGAAGAAATCTCTATAAATTAGTCGCCTGGACTAATTTTTAGCTTGTAATTGGGGGTGGAGGGACTTGAACCCTCACGACCGTAAAGTCAACAGATTTTAAGTCTGTTGTGTCTACCATTCCACCACACCCCCATTATAGTTCAAGTAGGCGGCACCCAGATTTGAACTGGGGATAAAGGATTTGCAATCCCTTGCCTTACCACTTGGCCATGCCGCCAATGCAATTTAGTTACTCAATATAAATAGTACACTGTTTTTATTTTTCAGTATATACATTACAAAAAAAAATAAATAACATTTTGTTATTTATTTTTTTTATTTTTTTTAGCGACCCATAACTTCTGCAAACACACGACTTCTTAAGAAATCCTCTGCTTCAATTGTTACTAAATCTGCTTTCGTTAATGCTCTACTCCCAGCATTGAACATTCTATTAGCTTGACGCATTCTTGCTCGATCAATTGCGTTTCTAATGCTACGAGCATTTGCGAATTGCGGTTGAGTTTGTCTTAAACGAATGTAATCTAATAATACGCTTTCAGCTTCAGGAGTAAATCTATATTGTTGTTCTGAAATCATTGTTCGAGCAATAGTCAGTAATTCCTCTGGTGAGTAATCCGGGAAATCTACGTGATTGGCTACTCTAGAAGACAGACCAGGATTCGATTCGTAGAATGCATCCATCTTTTCTTTGTATCCAGCGAAGATAATTACTAAATCATCTCGTTGGTTTTCCATAACTTGCAATAGAATTTCAATTGCTTCAGAACCA
>Ga0115567_10000082_pt1 | contig 95789 bp, 96 predicted proteins | sample COGITO_mtgs_1204_2_FD_88679 | JGI IMG/M metagenome (GOLD analysis project Ga0115567, IMG submission 88679) | Pelagic marine microbial communities from North Sea - COGITO_mtgs_120412 | ecosystem: Environmental > Aquatic > Marine > Epipelagic | place: Germany:Helgoland, sampling site Kabeltonne...
AAAAAAAGCAGTAATTTTATGGATTACTGCTTTTTTATAGACAAAATGTTCTTAAGTTGGAGGATATGTTATACGTCTAATCCACCAGCCTCGTCATCTGCTGGTTTAGCATATTGATCCTTTAAAGATTGAGTTTTTTGTTCATCTTCGTACTTACGCACATCATTTGCACTACGCAAACGATTTAGATGTAACAGAGTCAAGCGAACTTTTCGTGTATCATTTGTACGAATAATGCTTTCATCGTCTTTTTCAACATAGTGCGGTGTATCCGCTGATTTAAAGAATTCAGTTAATAACATAAAACTATTTACCTTATAGAGGATTTCCAGCGGCATCTACTGTTGGAGCATCTGGAACTGGTGTCTCAGCGGCTCCTGCATCATCAACTGCACCTTCTTCGCCACCTTCTTCATCTGGGACTTCAGTATCAGTTAAATCTCCTTCAATACCACCAGGAGTAATACCAACATTACGTAAACTCGGATCTCCTGTCATTGATGTATCTGCTTTGCCTTGCTCTTCATTCCACATTATTTCATTTTCAGCTAATTCAGCTTCGCTCATACCTAAGTAACGTTGCATTAAAAAACGCTTACTCATATAAGGAAAAGCCTCTAATTGTGTAAACGTTGCAATACGAGCACTATCAATGTCTGCTTGTCTATACTGAGCAAAGTTTTGTGGTTCTTCAAATATTAAATCAAACAGTTGATTGTCAATATTAAAACCTCTCCAACGCAAGAACATTTTAAACTCGGTGTTAAGTTTATCAACAATCATTGCTTGTAATCTTTTACAATATTGATTGAATCTCCATTCTTGAATTAACGCTGTACCAACACGCCCGTCTGTATAACTTTGTGTTCCGTCGTCCATGCCAGTTGGCAAGTAACTACTCGGAATACGTAATCCACGGAACAATTTATTTGAGAAGAATCTTAAATCTGTTATTTCTCCTAAATTAGTTCCGCCTGGTAATGTTTCAACGTTTGAACCGCGGCCGTCTGCTGTAGTTGGAAAAAAGAAATCTTCGTTTGTGCTTAATGGATTATATGTAGCATCCATCATATTAACACCGCCACCAGATTGAGTTGGAATTCTACGCTGGTGTATTTCGTTTTTAACACGTTCAACAAAAGCCATTGCCATGTGTGTAGGCATATTACCTACATCAATTTTGAAAATTCTACGCTCTGGTGCTCGTTGCACTCTGTAAATAATAATAGCATCTTCAAGTAATTCTTTTTGTTTGAAAACTTTAAACACTGTTTCAAGAACACTGTTACCAAAAGGCCAAAACATATCAAGCCCTTCTGTTAAACTTAGGTGAACAACGTGTTCTGCATCAATTACACTTTCGCTTTGGCTTGCACTAAACCGCCCGCCGGAAACTCCTGCATTTGTATTTTGCATATAAGCAGTACTACTACTTTGATTTCCAGATCCAACGTTTGGAGTATTAACGTATGCATCACTTGAATGAACTGCTGTAGCTGTTAAGTTTTCAAAGTTAGGATTTAAATCTTTAAGAATATACTGCTCAGGTTCTTTACCTTCAGCTTCGTTAACAATAATTTTTGTAACGTTGGCCATTTCAGACCAATATAATTTGAATGTTTCTGGATCACGTAAAAATACTTGATCTCCATACTTAATAGTATTACGAATAATTTTAAACATTCTTTTATTAAGATCGTTTAAGTTTACCCATTGTAACAACTGTTCGTTAATAATAGTAACTTCGTTGTCTGTTGGTTTATCGTTAAAGTGAAAGTCAAATGGTGTATTGTTTGATTCATTTTTCTGTGTGCAAAATTCCGAAATAATATCTAATGCGGCATTAACTTCACTGTCAAGGTCCATTTGTTCATATTGGTTATAACGATCAATACGGTTTGGATGGCCTACATAAATTTCTGGTAAATTACTTTGGTAGTTTCTGTATGCTGAATCAGCTGGTTGACTTCTCGAGCCTGAAATAGGGCTTACGTTTCCAGACATTGCTCCTGGAACACTCGATGCTTTAAAATATTTTTTCCAACTCATTCTGTTACTACCTAGTTTATTATATGTGTATATTTAGTTTTTTTACCAAGTATTCTCTACCAATGTTCTTTGGTAGGCAACTGTTTCGTTGCTAGTACCATCAATATTTGCAAGATGCATTTGTAATTGGTATAATACTTGTAGTTGTTCGTCTAATACGGCTTGCAATGGGCTATCGTCTGCCATCGCGGCCTGGCGTTGCGGGTCAAGAACTTCATCTCCGCCACCTAGTGCTTCAACAACATCTTCTTTAACTTCCGCTACAACCGAAGATACTTTACTTACAATACTGTCTAGTATACCTCCAGGTTCGTCTTTCTCTCTAATTCCAACAATACTCTTAAGAGCACCAAATAAACCTCCGCCAGATGATTCTTTTTCGTTTGATGCTGTTGCTTCTGCGTCTTTTTTGCCACCACCAAACCAACTTCCAATAGCTTTTACACCATCAGCAACTGCTCCAATTGGTCCAGGTAACTTAGCTAACGCTGATAATGCGCCTCCTTGTTTTTCACCCGAAGCGGCACCTTCTTCTTCATCTCCGCCGCCAAACAATGTTTTTTTGGCCCAACCCCATGCACTTTTAGCAACCTTGCCAGCGGCTCCAACAGCTTCTTCTACTGTGCTACTGCCTTTACCAAATATATTCATTGCATGTTCGTAACCTTTAGAACTTTCTCTGGGTTTGCCGTTGTCTAGTGGCACAATCAATTCAGTTCCGTGTAACTTGTGTAAGAAGCCTTCGTTAGCACCAGTAACAATACCACCATCAGAACTACCTTTGGAGAACCAACCTAATGCTCCTCCAATAATACCACCAACTGCGGCGCCTATTGCAGTACCAACAACAGGAACAAGTGATCCTACCATTGCACCAGTCATTGCACCAGTAGCGGCACCTTTAAGAGCTCCGCCAACACCTGCATTTTCATCTGATTGTTTTGAAAGACCAACTTTGTTCATTTGTTTTTCAACCCAGTCTTTGTCACTGCCGTCTTCATTCTTGCCTTTTGAATCTTGAGCGGCACCTGACACTGCATCAACTAATTGTTTGGTCATTGAAAGTGTTTTGTTTTGGAAGTCTGTAAACAGTGGTAATAATTTAGATAATTCAGCTTCAGTTTTTACTGCAAGATCTTGTGCGATCTTCATATTGTCAACTACTGTAGTTGTTACTTCATCATCTGTTTTCTTTTGAGCTTTTGCGGCGTCTTCGGCTTTTTTCATAGCGTCCGCATTCCATTTATTTCTATATTGTAACTCTAAGCCCATTGCCGTGTTAAGGCTTCCTGCAAGACCGGAGACACCAGCCATACCTGCCATGCCAATTTCTTTTTGTGCTAGTAGGTCTTTCTTAATACCTGCACTTGAATCAGCAATAATTATTCTTGCTTTAGCGGCATCAAGTGTTCCATTTTTGGCCGCATCAACCATCGCTTGTGTACTAGCGGCATAAGATGAACTGGTTGATTCTAGTGCGGCGCCTTCTTTGTTAATAACTTGACCAAACACCAAACTTTCTTGGAAGTTTTTGCGTTGTTGGTCACTCATCATTGACATAGCCTGAATAATGTTATCACGCTCTTTTGCATCCATACCTGCAAGTTGTTGTTGGAAGGCTAGTTGTTGTGCTTCAGCTTTAACTTGATCCATTTTCTTCTTAGCATCTTCACCTGTAATAGATGAAACAATTCTAAGGTTTTCGGCATACTTTCGAGTTTGGTCTGCAATAGCGGCTGTATCGCCTTGTGTAAGTGCTTTACCACTTTGACGCATGTTTGCCATAGTCTCAGCAACTAGTTCACCTTGCTCTTCAAAATTATAACCTAAGTTCAATAGCTCTCGGCGCATTTCTCCGCCACCCTTTTTCAGGGTTGCACCAAGTAATAAACTACCTTCTGCTACACCCATACCAGCGGCGGCAAGTGCAGAACTATTACTTTGTAATACTTTGCTATATTGTTCTGTAGTTAATCCTGCATCTTTAGCGGCATTTTTCATGCCTGTCATACCATCTGCAAACAATGCTCCGGATCTACTTGCATTAGTAAAAACGGTAGTGGTACGTGCTACTTCTTTTTGCATTATGCTAATACCAGTTTTAGCAAGTTTTGACATACCACTTGCCACGTTACCAACAATCGGACCAAGCACTGCCATGGCTTTACCTGCCATTCCCGCTGGTCCAGGCAACATTGCCATTGCACTACCAGCACCACTCATTCCTGCGGCTAGTCCTTGTGCGGCTCCATTGGCTACATCAACACCAGCTGTCATTAATCCTGATGATAGTTCGTTAGCACTAGCACCACTTTGTAAACCTTTAACAAAGTTTCCAACTGCTGGAGCGGCCGCGGCAATTGATTTTATAGTAGTTGCCGCAAACGTTTTCATCATAGCGTTTACGTTTTTAACTTCTGCTGTTTGTGCTAGTTCTGCTCTTGTATTTTCTAATGTGGCTTGAGTATTTAGATCTTCAGAAGCTTTGGCTTTAGCAATAGCTTTATCTAAACTAGATAATTGTTGTGAAACATCAACATAGTTTCCACCAGCAAGTTGCATCATTCTGGTATACGAATCTAATGCACCGTTACCTTTTTTAACTTTATCAGTGTATTCTTTGACTTGTTTGATTATGCCGCCCATATCAGCGGCTGGAGTTCCTACGGAAGGACCAGTCGATCTACCGCCGCCAGCACCACCTGCTCCAGGTAAATTACCGCCAGAATTGTATTCTCGCATTGCATCAAGAAACGCTCTTGATATTTGTTCTGGGGTTAAGCCGTCAGCCATAATATATCTTTTCCTTAATGTGGGTATATTTTACCATAAATACACTGTAGCAATCACATTTATATAATGTATTTATAGGATCTAAAACCATGGAAAATCAAAATCCCCCAAACCAGCCAAATCCAGCTGGTGTACCGTTACCTGGACCACAAAATGTTAGTTTTGCTAACATGCAACCACAACAAGCACCACAACAAGCACCCCAGATACCAGAGCAACCGCAAAATCCACTTGCCAAACACTTTAGGCAACCAAAGATTCATTTAGCTTTGCCTAGCAAAGGACAATACTGGAAACCAAATGCACTAGAACTTCCTGCTACAGGAGAAGTTCCAATTTTTGCAATGACTGCAAAAGATGAAGTTGCATTACGTACACCAGATGGATTAATGAATGGACAATCAATGGTTAGTGTAATTGAAAGTTGTTGTCCATCAGTAAGAGATGCTTGGGGAATGCCTAGTATTGATACCGACGCACTATTGATTGCTATTCGTATTGCAAGTTTTGGAGAAGATATGGATGTCAATTCAACTTGCCCAAAATGCGAGCACGAAAACACATATAGTCTTCCACTAGGACAACGTTTAGCTGGAATTACAATGCCAGACTACAATACTCCAGTACAAATTGGTGATTTAGGTTTTAAATTAAAGCCACAGTACTATGATGCAATAACAAGATTAAGTCAGTTACGCTTTCAAGAAGAACGTATTAATAATGTTGTGGTTGATATGGACATGCCAGAAGAAGAAAAGTCTAAACAGCTTACAGATGGTTTTAGTCGTATTATGGATATGGGATTTGATAACATTACTGCTAGTACTGAAGCTATTGTTATGCCAGACGGCACACAAGTAACCGACGGTAATTTTATTAAAGAGTTTTTCCAAAATGCTGATGCAGGAGTAATGCGTGAATTACAAGACAAACTTGTTGAAATACAAAAAACATCTAGTGGTTCTGATCTAAAGTTAAAATGTACAAATTGTAATCATGAATGGGAAGCTCCATTGGAGTTTGATTACTCATCTTTTTTCGCAGAAGCCTCCTCCAATTAAAAACTGAGCAAGACGTCATATCCTTTTTAAAAGGGTTTGACAGAGAAGTCGAGGCAATAAAAGAAGAGCTCTTAAGAATGTGTTGGTACATGCGTGGTGGATTAACTTACACAGAAGCACACAATCTTGATCAAGCTGAACGTAAACTAATTGGTAAAATTATAGATAGTAATTTAGAAATAACTAAGCAAAGTAAATTGCCATTCTATTAAGATCACTTACGTGATCTGTTTACTCACTGTCGTTTCGTAAACTTTTTTTTAACATTTATTCTAGTATCATCCAGATGAAGTAGTCATAATTCACCCGTTGCCGGGTGAATGTTGTCTGTGATAGCATCATCCGAGTATCAGCAGTCAGTTGGTTCGAAGAGATTATAGTTTCCTATACAGAGGCGGTTAATCTGTACCCCTTACTCTAGCGTTCACGTATCAACGGTATCTTCTACACACATCCAACCAGCATGTAGTCAATTGTGGTTGTATCTGTCTCACAGAGCCACATCATTTGAGCCTAAAGTTAGCATTATTCCTTGAGCAACGTCACACCCAACGGCGAATTTTTCACGCAGTATCTTGACGAGTCGAGCTACCTCGACTAAACAGAGCTCTTGTAAGCCTTAATCTTGATTGTTTTCATTTATGACGTGTTGACTTCTGTTAACTCTAACACGGATAAGTCCGTTGTACCAGTTATCAGATTCCAATACTTTGTGCCTGAATTGTTCTCTTGCTTCAACGTAACTACACTCTGCCTTGCTGTAACAATAGTAAAGTATTTCACGTTTAAAGCAGTCTTTGCCGAGTGCTTCGATGTCTTTGTTTAGTTCGTTTGATGAGCCATAATATTCTTGCCAGTCGCTGTCTACTTTATCTCTGATCTTCTTGCGTTTTTTATTACCATTCTTCAGTTTAACAACACGGTATCTTGTTCTAGCAAACTTGGCTAGCTTTTTACCAATATACTTGCGTTCACTTTCAGTATTAGTAATTAAGTAAACAAAACCTACACAATCTTCCGGTAATTCTGTTACAAGTTGATCATTGTAAGTCCACGACATATTACTATATAGTGTCTCCGTAGATCCACCCTAAATTTTCTAATTTATGAATCCAGGTGAAAACTGGAAACTCCATTGGTAAAACCCAACGTTGATTCCAGCATACGTAGTTACCATATTTCTTCTTTTTTCTCTTATATTGATCCTTATACTCAATCAAGTGCATAAAGCTATCAAATTCAAACCCTTCGATTGAAACTGATTCAATTGAGACTGCTTTATCCTTGATAATTTCTTTGCCTTTAGTAACGGTATCGTTATCGTTTTTGTTAAGCAAAGTAAATCCTAACTCATGTTTTCCGGTCTTTCCTTCAACACGAAATGTAAATTCTTGTTCTTTTTCAATCTTATCATTGAATAGCCAATCACCGTCCCAATCAATACAAAACTCAGGAGGATCTATGTGCCAAATTGGCTTGAGCTTAATTTTAATTACTGTATCCATGCTCTCTTAACCATCCAAAGTATTCTGGAATACTATCAAATATACTAATTCCGTGATACCTGTCTTGTGTAGCTATTCTACTTGCGGCCTCTGCTCTACGTCTAAATGCTTCGTCTTCGTCACCAACTGGTCGTTGCAAGTGTTTTATTAATGCTTCAGCTTCACGTTTAAGAGATAGTTCAACGTTGTTAGCATTTTTAGTGTTATTAAATTTTTTACTGTCTAGTTTAATACTGTCTGCAAATTCTTGTAGATGTTTAATAGCGAGCTCTTTATGCCCGTCTGGCAGTAGTTCTGACATCATCCAACTTGGTCTATGTGGGTAACTTGCATCAATTGGAATACGTCTTTTTAGACCCTCTTTTAGCAGAGTGTGGTAGCGTCCAACACTAAGCAAGTTTGGTACTGTTCTGAATGCAAAATCAACAAATGGCATCTTCTTTTGCATGGAAGTAATGTTTTCTAATATTTCATCAATATTACTTCCAGTTCTTATATAGTTGTTGCTTTCATCTGCTGTTTCAATACTAATACCAATTTCAACTCGTTTAAATTTTTTAAATTGTTTAGCATATTCATTATATGTATAAGTTCCGTTTGTTGTAAAACTTAGGTTTAAATGCTTCATATTGTGTTCACTGAATAAATCAATTAAATCAGCAAACTCATCAATTAATGCTGGCTCTCCACCTATTAGATGTACAACTTTAAGATGTTTGTAATTGTTATCAAACCAATCTCTAAAATTTTGATAAGCAACTGCATCTTTAATCCACGGTTCTAGTTTCCATGTTTCAGGAATCCATTTAGCTGATCTTTGAAAACTAGCAATTCTTGAACTCGCTTCTGGAGCACAAAACTTACAGGCTAAGTTACATGTATTCCCAATGTTTAGATGCAAACTGTGAATGTTACTTTCAGTTACTTCAGTAAAAAGTTCTTTATGCGGACTTTGCTCAAAACTACGATCAAATGCATCTTGGAAAATAACACTTTTTAAATTTTCTTTTTGTCTGGCACTGGTGTACCCAGCTTGGTCCTTCATTTGACACATCTTACACATTGGATCAACGGTGTCACCAAGTTTAATATTACGTTTCTCTTGCATACGAGTACTATTCCAATACTCGTCAATGGTCATCTTTTTGATATTCCATTCTTCACCTAACTCAGTGTTGATAATTTTATCATTTTGACAGCCACACAGATCAAAACTTCCATCATTATTAATGTTCAGTTCAAACCACGGAATATTACAAAATATATTTTTATTAGGCATTTTTATAACACTTCAATTTACAAATTTCTAACGGAGCCATTAACCATTGAGTTTCTAACTCTTTCCAACACGAATTGTTTATCACTGATTCAAATCCGTTTTTACGTATGTTGATTTTGTTTGCATATTTCTCAACAAAAGCATTTGGTATGTAACCACTATTAAACCAAGCACAAGGATAAAACTTACCATCAACATCAATCATTGGTATTTGTTCTTTACGTAAACAACTTTGCCAAGGTCTGTCTTTACCATTTAGTTTGTTCTTTTCAGCTTCACGTATATAATTAACGTGTTCTTTTCTTTTTGACAAAGAATGTGAACGTTTTTTATATACTTTCAATGAACTTGCTTCGTTAATATTTATAGGCTCAAGATGGTCGTACCCATTTTCATCTAAGTACTGTTGATCAATACTTCCAACTTTGGTGCTTTCAACCAGTTGCCATCTATCAAAGTTTAATTCTTTAGCTCGAAATACAAATTTATTTTTTTGTATATCGTCTTGATTAAACCTAAATCTTATAGTACTCCAAACCATAAACGGTCTTTTGTGTTCAGATATTTTGCTAATTGCAATCATTCCGTCAATAATAGACAGCATATCACTATTAACACGATACATGTTGTTTTTAGTTGAGTTAAGTCCGTCAACACTAAATGTAATAGTGTCAAGAGGCGATAAAGATTCTCCTAGTTCAGTCCACCAGGAACTTGATTTATAACTGCCGTTTGTTGTAATACTAATTCTAAGATTTGGTTTGTACTCTTTGATATACTGCACAATTTGCAAGAAATCTTTTGCATATATTGGATCACCTTTGTCGCCACAAAACAAGATACGTTCTACTTTGTCTAACACAAGCGGAGTGAATATACGTTTGAAGTCAGTGAGTGAATAGTCAGTATTAAGAACGTCTTTTAGTTCTTTGCTGAGTTCAGTTCTAGGACATCGCGGGCATTTAAGCACACATCTACTGCTAATTTCAATATGTAATTCAGATATGTCAAACAATATCAACGTCCGTGTTATAACTGGTAAAGCCGTTTTCCTTTACAACATGTAACGTATTGTTAACACGACCAGCTAGTTCGTCTTTGTGTGACACTAGCCAAACACTTCTATTGCTTTCACGGCTCATTTTTTTAAGTATACCTAGTGCATTTTCTACACCTGAACTGTCCATTCCGCTATCTACAAGTTCATCAATGAACAGTAGGTTGATTGGATGATATAAACTTTCCCACACATCACGGAAACTCCAGCTCATGCTTAGAATAAGCCTGTTGCGTTCCCCACGACTTAGGTTATCAAAATCTAAGTCACGGCCTAGTTCTGTAATTTCTACACTTAAATCGTTTAAGAATTTCACTTGATGCGGAAGCCCTATCTTGTCTAAGTAAACATTCAAACGTGAATTTAAAAAACTTAGATTTTGATCAATAATTCTTTTTCGTATAAAGCTATCTTTGTTTGTTAACAACTTCATTAAGAACTCTTGATGTTCTTTTATATTTACTAATTCATTGAGGTTGTCATAATCAATTTTTTCAATACCAGCAGTTTCCATTTCTTGTATCTGTTCAGCATACGGATCTTGTTCTGCTTCTTTGTTAGCTAGTTGTGTTTCAAGGTTGGCTAGATTGTTTTTATGCTCAATAGCATCATCGCGGCTTGGATAAAACGTTTCTGGTTTATCTCCTATATTTCTATGTTTAGACATTACTTTGGTATGTTCTTCTTCTTTTTGACTGTTAGCAATAATCGCATCATTTGCTGTTTTCTTATTTTTTTCTTTGCTCTTTAAAAGTGCGTCTTGCTTCTCATCATGAATGTCTTGTCCACACGAATGACACTTGTGTTCTTTGAGTAGTGCTATTTCTTTATCAATTCTATCTATTAGGTCTTGTTGTTTTTGCGTATCATTCCATGCACTTGCTACCCAACGTTCGGCTTCGTTATACGTTTTTTCTTTTTCATTCCATTTGTCTAACTTGTTATGTATTACTAGTTCATTATCAATATCAATTTTAGATAACTGTTCTATACCTTTAGTAAACTTTTCCATTGACTCGTCATGTTGAGCATACCACAATCGTTGACGTTTACGCAAGTTATCAATTTGCTGTTCAATTCTTTCGTTGGCATCTCCTACTGCTTTGATACGAAATTCTTCTTCCGTTACAGCATCTTTTGTGAGTTTTTGCAAGTCTTTGAGATTGTCTGCTTTATCACTCAATATAGTAATACCAAGCAGTTGTTCAATCAAAGCACGTTGATCATTTGCTCTTAAACTTAGAAATGGTTCAGTGTATGTGTTTAGTGCTACAACGTGTTTGAACATTTCGTGACTCATACGTAGCAAACGTTCAACTTCTAATTGAGTTTGTCTACTATCGCCTTGGCTTTCGTCGGTCATTTCCTGTTCTTGTGCATTTACATAGAACTTAAAAAGATTAGGCTTTCGACCACGTTCAACACGATACTCGTTACCATCAACTTCAAAATCAAGTGTAACCAACATATTCTTGGTATTTGTTTTGTTGATAAGATTATCTTTACGTATTTTGGTAAGTGCTTCACCGTACAACGCATAACTTAACGCATTTAGTATAGTTGTTTTACCTGTTCCGTTTCTTGCACCGCTGTCGTCGCCACCAAGATCTAAGTTTTCGCCCAGCACTAACGTGAGGTCTTGGCGGTTAAAATTAACCGCTTGGGTACTATTACCTACACTCATAAAGTTTTTTACAGTTAAGTCTTTTATTTTAAACATTGTATAATTATAGCATCCTTTTTAGTAAAAAGCAACCGATAATTCGGGTAGTACTTGCTCAAACGATTCATTGCGAATCTTATCTAGATTTTTAATATAGTTAATAAATGGTTGGTTGGTTACAAGTTTTGCATTCTTTAACTCTTGTATAACGGGTTCTATGTAACGTTGATATCTTGTATTAAAACCAGATGTAGTTAATTTCTTTAATACTGTTTCAGCAACATTCTTAGGTATATTTGTTAAACTCAAATGCTTTGGATTATACAAAATAGAAAAATGCACATCGTCGAACTCAATTGAATCTATCCATTCAAATAGTTCCGGCAAGTAGTAAACGTTTAATATACTAACTGCACCATGCAAACTAAGTTGTACATTTGAACTTTTATTTTGTTTAATGTATTTTACATTTTTCTCAACCAAGTCCCAGTTCCATTTTTGTCCTAGGCCTGGACGTTGATAGTTAAAACGCTCACCAAGGTCGTCAATTGAAATAGCCAAGTCTACAGTTTTAAAGTGAGTCCAGATTTCAAGTAATTCGTCTGTGATAATACTACCGTTTGTATTATAATGTAGTGTAATGGTATGTGCAATATTGGCATTCATCATATAACGTAATGCTTTTAGGTGATCCTTATCAAGCAACGGTTCGCCGCCTGCAAAGTCAAAGTAACGCAATTGAGGATTAGCAATGACTTGATCCCATAGATGTTTGGAACTGCGAATCCATTTACCTTTTTCTAATGCAATAGTATCTTGTGTTTCTACTGCAATTTTCGATGAACTTTTACTTGAGCAAATACGACATCTAAAGTTGCATACATTACCAAACGAAACAGATAACATTTTTAAGTTACGTATATCGTCTTCGTCCCAATTGATTGCTTTACTGTCGTTGCCAAATCGACCTGCATACATTTGACGTTTACTTACAGTACCACTTTCTTCTTCTTTCCAACAACGAAAACATCCTGAAGGTTTATCACCTCTTCTAAACTGACTCCGTAGTGTTTTCATATGTTTGCTATCATATACTTCTTTGAGTGTTGATGTATTTGGGTGATACGCCTTGCCATTTTCATCTGCTATATGTCCTTGGTAAAAACAGCATGGGCTGATAGTGCCTAACGGATCAACGTCTAAGGAATTCCATGGCATTGGGCATACAGTTTCTGGTAAATCAAATGTTGTATTGCTATTTTCTATTTTCAACCCATTGCTTAACAAAGTGTCAACGTGTATGTTAGGTTCAGAATCTGCTCCAACAATGTTATATGCTTCTAAGATAGCGTTTTTTGTTTCTTTGTTTGGTACATAAATGTGTATAAAAAAATTTGGAATATCTAGTATACGAATATTTTTATAAAAGTCTTTGAAAAACTTTGTTAGTAAACTATGATTAACATCACTGTTTAATTCAAACACTAGCTTTTCGTTGGGTTCGTACACTTCTTTAGCCATCCCAGCCAACGTGGTAAAAAACTCACCCCACGGCATATCAAGCATATCTTCAACGTTATACTTCATAGATTTCTATATATGTCCATAAGCAAGTTTCGATTGTATTGTTCACTTGAAATAGTTTCAAGCTGGCTAGTTACAATCTGGTCAACACTTTCAAACTTAACTTGGCCTTGAAATGTATGATCGTTTAAGTCAAGATCTTTGTTTGGAATAAGTGTTAGTTCACGCAGATTATACTTTGGAATAAACTCTTCTTTGATAAAGTTTGCTTCTTCGTAACTGATATCAATATCCAAATTAACTCTACAATGCATTCCAGGCTTTAAAAGAGTATCAGGGTGTTTAAGAATTTCGCCCAATTCATACACTCTATACGTAGGTTGGTCATCCCAAGTATAATACTCTGGCTGTTTGCCCCATTCAAGTATCATCATTCCACGTTCGTCATCACCTGCATCTGCATAGTTGTGAGGAAATGCATTACCAATATAGTTAACATTTCCTTTGTGTTGACGTTTGTGAAAGTGTCCTGTGAACACAGATTCAAATCCAAGTAGATCTCTATCGGGGTTAATCTCTCCAAGATCTGGCATCTGAACCATTGCATTCATAAAATAACCTGGTAGTTCAAAATGTCCAAAGCAATATTTGCCACCAAACTTAGGAAGCCTTTTGTGTTCGTCTCCTACCAGCCATGGAACAATTAACACATCACCTTCAGAATGGAAATCGTTAATAAGCTCAACATTGGGTAAATGCTTTGCCCATTCAATTCCTTGCACGTCTCGTTTGTCTCTATAGTATAAGTCGTGGTTTCCGGGAATAACTAAAACACGATCAAAGTTAGCACTCATTTCTTCAAGTGCTTCAATACTATACTTTAATGTAACCAAACTAATACTAGCACGATTGTTGTGCCAATCGCCCATCATAATACAAGTTTCGCATCCTTCGTTTTTGGCTTTGCGTACTGCCCATTTAACAAAGTTTAAACAATCTTCATTATGAAGTGTGCTATTACTTTTTAAACCAAAATGAATGTCGGTAAACACCGCAGTCTTTTTAAATAGACTCATTTTGTTTTTGCTTTTGGCTTAGCCGCTGGCTTCTTAACTTGTGGATTACGTTTCATTTTAGACAATGGAACCAATGGCTTTTCTCCTCTCGCTTCCATACTAGACGCACTTCCCCATTCGTTTGCCGCTTGTCTAGTATAACTTGGATTAAGACCGTTTGCTTCAAGGATATCATCTCTTAGATTCTGTCCTTTCTTTTCATTCAGCAGTACTCGAGTAAACGAATTTGTAACCGCGGCTGTATAGTATGCAAACGGATTAGCACTTTTACTTTCGTCAAATTGTAAACCAATCTGTGATAACTGTAATAATGCCGTGCTACGCATCTCGTCATTATACGTGTAACCACGCCAGTTTGATCTTGTAGCATAACGTTCAACTAGTTTCATAAACATTCTAGCAAGTGTATTGGTCATTTTGCCATGCTCTTGACTAAACCAACCATTATCTAAGCCACCTTCCCAATGGCTTTTGCCCACAATAAACGGTACACCGTTTTCATCGACTTTGTAATGATAAAATGGCGGAAACCTTAAACGCACATATTTTGTTGGTAAATCAGTTTCATCAGGATTAATTTGGAGCTCACCCTCGATGTTTTCCATTTTTAATCCAACTTCTTTGTTATTCTTTGGCTTACGTTTAATTACTTCCTTTGGAACATGATCCCAAGTGGTTACACGAAAAACAACATCAGTTGCTGGAATATCTCTAACGTTAATAGCAAATTCAGCAAGTTTTACTTTGTTGCCGGCTTTAACTTGGATTTCATGTGCTTTTTTAGCCAAACGTTCAGCTCTGGCTCTACGCCCAGCCATAATATTAGTTTTATTGATCTTCTTTAGTTCTGGTAAAATAATATCGTATTCGTTATCAAGTTCTTCCAAATAGCTACAAAAGGTATTTTTACTTTTGGCTATCTCTTTTAGGATGTCTTTGTTATTTAAGTAGTTATGTCTCATATTCATTCCCTATGATAATATATGCACTTATTGTAAGCGATAAATACATATAAAGCAAGAGGAGATTTAACCAAAATGCCAACAGTCTTTAAAAATGGAATTATTTCATCTAACGGTGTCAATCTAGGCAAAACTGTAATTCCCGGTGCTGTAGCTGGAGCAAATGATATTGGTCAAGCTGTTGGCTCAAATGAATCACCATTGGATGCATTTGGCGGTGCTGGTGAAGCATTAGCCGGGTCAATTTTTAATCCAATTCCGCCAGGTGTTGCAGATGTTCTAAAAAAGCAACTTGGTCTAGGAAGTGCTAGTGGTGGCGAAAATGCTGTTGTTCCTTCCAATCAAGAACTAGGACCAAACAAAGGTGGCGGTACTACTGGTCAAGATTGGAGAGTTAAAATTGCATTGTCAGACAAAGCTGGCTATTTTTACAATGATCCATCTAACGCTGGTATAATGGCTCCTCTCTATAAAAACCCTGAAGGATTTAAAGGAATTATTTTCCCTTATAACCCTAGTGTAACATTCAGTCACACAGCCAGGTATGGTAGTCAAAAACTTACACATAGTAATTATGACGCTTACTTCTACGAGGGATCAGAAGTGTCTTCGATCCAACTCGATGGTGAATTTAGTTGTCAAACACAAGTAGAAGCCAAGTATTTGTTAGCTTCTGTTTATTTTTTACGCGGTGCTACTAAGATGTGGTTTGGTAAGAGTCAACGAGCAGGAACTCCTCCGCCAATGGTATTTTTAAATGGATATGGAAAACACTATTTTCCAAATGTTCCTTGTGTGGTTACAAACTTTACACATACCATGCCCAATGATGTTGATTATATAGCTACAACAAATGACCCAGGAAGTACTCGTATGCCAACCAACAGTAACATTCAATGTTCCTTGCAACCAGTCTACTCCAGACGTACTTTGCATAACGATTTTAATTTAGACGATTTTGCCGCAGGTAAATTGGTTGGAAAAGGATTTGTCTAATGGCCATACAGAAAAAAGAATATCATGAAACAAGTCCTTATTTTAATACAGAACTATATGGCAAGTATCTTGATGTATTAGAAGCCAGGACATTTACGTTTCGTGCTGATGATGTTGATTATCAAATTGAATCTGGGTATGCATTTTCGCCACAAAAGTTAGCATATGCTTTGTATGGAGATACAAGACTGTGGTGGGTATTTTCTGTTCGCAATCCCAATACACTTGTTAATCCTTTGCTTGATTTTCAAGCCGGAGTTTGGATCAAAGTTCCATACAAACAAACGTTAATTGATGACTTAGGAATTTAACATGCCTGATACATTTGAAACTAGGCGCCAAAACAACGAACAAGCTCATAGAGATGTTGCCGGAGATAGTGTTAGACCAGGCTCATTGGATCCAGGATTATCAACTCCAGCCGATACAGCATTGGGTGATGTTGTGTGGTTAACAGAAGAAGAAATTAATTTTATTGAAAATAAAGGCCCAGATGGCAGTATTGACAATGATTTTGCACCTCCACTGGTTACGGATTCTGTAGAATAATGGTAGATGTTTCAGAAAATTCAGCTAACGTAGCAGAAGCCGCTTCTGCTAAACTAGTAGGGCTTGATAACGTATTACATGAATACGCCAGTTATACATACCGTTTGAGTTTGTATATGCTATCACGCGAGGACTATACAACCATAAGCGAAAAGCCATTCTCATGGAGACCAAAGAATTGCATTGTTGCAGGTGCAGGAAAACATGACCCTGTGCTAGATAAAAGACATCCTGACTTTGGTGATGATTTTTATTTTGATGAATTACAAATCCTAACAATGGTAGGATTGAACAAACGTTCTAAAGCCAGTAACGTACTGGATATTGATTTCACTCTCATTGAGCCATATGGTTTAACATTCCTTGATAGACTGGTAGTTGGTAGTTCACGTGTTGGATCTAAGAATTACTTGGACATGCCATATTTGTTACAGATTGAATTTTTTGGTCACAACGACGAAGGTGTAACAGATTTTAAACCTATTCCGAGAACAAAGAAAGCATTTCCAATCCGTATATTAGCAATGGAAATTGATGTTTCAACAAAAGGCTCAACATATAAAGTAAAAGCAAGTCCGTACAGTCATGGAGCATTTGATGATAAACTAGCAACAACTCCAGTCAATCTGCAGGTTACTGCAAGTACAGTACAAGAGTTTTTTGCTAGTAAACAAAGTAAAAAGTTATCACAATCAATTAACGCACAACGTGAATCGGCCGCAGTAGACGATGTGTTCGGCGAAGGCAAATCAGATTTCCAAATAGCTGGATTAAATATCAGTGTTGATACATATGCCAATGGGTTGAATCAATGGTTTGAATACCAAGTTGGAGAAAAAGCAAGAGATCATCCTGACAAAGTTATATTCAATTTTGATGCTGAAATTGCAAACTCACGAATAGTAAAACAACAACAAACTGATCACAAGAAAACAAAATTACCAAAGCCTGGTACACAAGAAGCGGCCGCGTTAGCTCGTGCTGGAGGCAAAGGCCCTGACTTTAATAAAAAAGAATTTAGTATTAACGCAGGAACAACTGTTGAAAAAGTAATTGATATGGTTATGCGTAGCAGTACATATGTAACGGATCAGTTACTTGATGCTAAAGATCCTGCTATTGCAAAATTAGGCCCAGAAGAAATTGCTAAAAAACTTGAAAAGAATTTTAATTGGTACAAGATTATACCATCAGTTAAACTAGGAGAATTTGACGAAAGAGCAAATCGTTTTGCTAAGATTGTTACATATAATGTTGTAAAGTATGAAGTTAGTGATACCAAGCACCCACACGGACCTAAAAAGACTCCTACAGTATATCATAAATCTTACAACTATTTGTACACAGGACAAAATAAAGATGTACTTGATTTTAAAATTGAGTTTAACGCTCTTTATTATAACGTTGTTACTATTAACAGAGCGGCGGCCCAAACAAGTACAGTTACTCCCGGTGGAAGTCAAAGCAACAGTACTCCAGTGGTAAATCCAGACGGTGGAACAAATTCACCTTTTGCGGCACAGTACGAAGTTATTGCCGGAAGTAAAACTGCCTCTGGACTTGACGCCGAAGCTGACGAAAGATCAGCAACTATCAACGACATTCAAAGTAATCTATACCAAAACGCTAAAGCAGACATGCTTAATGTTTCACTTGATATAGTTGGAGATCCTGATTTTATTAAACAGGACGATGTATTTGTTAACCCAGGACAACCTGATTATCTAAGCAATACAGCAGGTCCTTATATTTCACGAGCTGGAAGTTTAACAATGGACAAAGGTGAACTGTATGCACTTGTTAAATGGAGAACACCAACTGATATTGAACCCGAGACAGGATTAATAAGAAGTGGTGCATATAGCGAAAGTACCTTCAGTGGTATGTATAGAATACTTGCAGTTAAAAACACATTCAGGCAAGGACAGTTCAAGCAAACTGTTGATCTAATCAGAGCTTATAAACTAGAAATAGCCGATACTCAAAACAGAACACGTGACGAAGAATTCTTAAGAGGACGAGCCAAGCCCAAGACTTCTAAATTAGCAACTAAAGGATCAATTGAAGTTGATACAATTGGTGCAGATATTGTTAATGTTTCAGACGTTAGTCAAGGAAGTGTTGGTGCTGGAAACATTATATCTCCAGTAGATGATTTTGGAGATTTTGCTAGTGCGGCAGGAGTATCAAATACAACAATACCAAACGTCGGGGATATTGGTGCAGGAATTGGTGGACTAAGTGGAGCACTTGCTGATGCAAGTCAGTTTGTAAACTCAGCACTACCAATTGGTGGATTTACCAATGCTGTTACTGGTGCCATTGATGAATTAAGTGGTGCAGTTGGATTACAAAATGCTGTTAGTAGCATTGCTTCGTTAGGAGCAGGAACAGGCAGTGGAGATATATTACAACAAGGTGTAAACTTTGCAAACAAGTTTGCAAATGGTGTAGGAGTAACAGGCGCCAAAGCAGATCTAATGCAATTAGCAAGTTTTGTTGACGGTGTTGATTTTAATACTGTAGTTGCAAACGAAGCAGGATCACCTGAAACAAATAATGCACCGGTTATAACAGGCTTTGCTAAAGCATCAATTCCATCGTTTACAGATGATGATGATTTAGGTATAGCATAGTAAGGTCAGGTATATAATAGTATGGCAGTAGGAAGAAGATTAGGTAATGATAGAGTTGCACCGTGGGCTGACGTTAGCAAGACCGGCGGACAAGTCATTGAAAACGGACCGTACATTGGAGTTATTAAAAATAACCTAGATCCAACACGTAGTGGTAGATTGCAAGTTTATATCACAGACCTTGGCGGTAGTGAAGACGAAGTGCAGAACTGGAGAACAGTTTCTTATGCAAGTCCTTTCTTTGGCAGTACTTTTCAACCTGAAGCAACAGAAGTAACGGCACATGATACAGTACACCACAACTACGGAATGTGGATGGTACCGCCTGACATTGGCAATGAAGTATTGTGTATTTTTGTAAACGGCGATCCGGGTCGTGGATATTGGTTTGCATGTGTTGATAAGCATCTTTCTCACAATGGGTTACCAGCCAATAACAGTCATTTTGGACCACAAGAACAAGGTACAGTAGTTAGTGCTCTTACAAAAGCAAGTATAGGCCTAGGAAGAAAACAACCAAGCGGTGAGTTCAACGAAAACAAAGAAGGCAATATTGGTCCTAGTTACTTAACAAATCCAAAAAGTGTACACGAATACCAAGCAGAAGTTTTAATCAATCAAGGTCTTGACGGAGATTTAGGCAAAGGTCCTATTTCAAGCAGTAGCCAACGTGAAACTCCTAGTAACGTATTTGGTATTAGTACACCAGGAAGACCAACAGCAGATCCAACACTCGCACCAGATTATCTTAAACGTCTGAATGAAGGTAAGTTAACTGAAGAAGATTACGCAGTACGACAACGCCGAGGCGGTCATAGTTTTATTATGGACGATGGCGATCTCAGTGGAAACGATCAACTATTAAGATTACGTTCTAGTGCCGGCCATCAAATTCTAATGAGTGATGATGCAAAACTTATTAACATCATAAATGGTAATGGTAGTGTATGGTTAGAAATGACTGGCGATGGTCATTTGATGATGTATTCATATGGTGGTATGCATATTAGAACAGAAGGTGAAATGAATTTTCACGCTGATAGTAATATCAATATGCACACCAAGAAAAACTTTAATGTGCATGCCGACGGTGATATTGCACTGGATAGTCAAGCAAGTCTAACATTAAAATCCAATGTATCAATGACACAGTACAGTGGACAAATATCTGTTGGTAGCGGTGGTAATATTACTACAAGTGCCGCGGCAAAAGTTGATACAACTGCTGGTGGAAATATAAATCTATTCACTCCTAAAGAACTGCATCTAAATACTGCCTCTGGACCAATTGTACCAGATCCAGGAAACTTAAAGAAGTTTTACCATGCAGACGTTAATAGAGATAGTTTGGCTACACCGTGGACAAGTGTTCCCAAAGGCAATATCAGTATAGCCAGTATAGTTCCTGCACATGAGCCATGGGCAAGACAGACCGGCGAAGCAATGACTGACACAGGTTTTGTGGTAGGACAAGTATTAACTGCCGCATCAGCAACAAGAGAAACAAATACAGCCACAACATTTGCTGAGGTTGGCGGAACGATCGCTGGAGGCAATGGACCAACTACAAGTGTAGCACAAACCAATACAACCAGTGCCGCAAGTAGTGGAACAGCTAGTCCTGTTGGTGATTCTAACTCAAGTGGTAAACCTCCCACTGGTAAACCTCCTGCAACTGGAAACAGTACAGATTCTGGACCAGCAACTGCTGAAAATCAAAGTATACAAGGTGGAATAACCGGTAGAGATTTAAGCAGTAAAGATGCTCCACCAACAACTATTGGTGTTGCAAATCTTAGTCCCGAACAAACACAAGCACTCAAAGCACAGATATCCAAAAGCGAAAGCGGTGGAAAATATGATGCTGTTAATCGGTTCAATTATCTTGGAAGATATCAGGTTGGTGGAGCAGTGTTACAAGACCAAGGATTATTACGTCCTGAATACGTTAAAAAATATGGTAACAAAGCCGCATTGCATCCTGAAGCGTGGACTGCTAAAGCACACAGTTTAGGTATCAGAAGTCAAGGAGATTTCTTAGCCAATGGTGCAGTACAAGAACAAGTTATGGATAATTTACTAGTAAGCAATGCTAAAACATTAAAACGTATTGGTGGAAGTCAAAGTGGAGATAGCCCCGCTACAACTGGTGGTATGTTACAAACTGCTCATTTATTAGGTGCAGGTGGAGCAAAGAAATGGAGAAACGGTGGCGGAGGGTCTGACGCTAACGGAACAACTGGTATTGCATACTTTAACAAAGGTAGACATGCTGTTGAACAAGTAGCCACTGCTTAAAATAGGTAAATATTGATATGGCAAGATATAAAGGTTTTAGTACAGTAGGACGCTACAAAAAGTTTAGAGCAGTTGATGTTGATTTAGTTAAACAGGACTTGCTCAATCACTTTAATATACGTAAAGGTGAAAAGCTAATGAACCCTGAGTTTGGTTCAATAGTTTGGAATTGCCTTTATGAGCCAATTACCGATGAAATCAGAGGCCTAATCATCGAAGACGTAACAAAAATTGTTAGTTACGACCCACGTACAGCGGTTAGGAACATTATTGTTGATCAATACGATACCGGAATTCAAATTGAAGTTGAAATAGACTTTATAACAACAAATCAGCAAGAAATTCTAACTGTTAACTTTGACCGCGATAGAGGTCTAGCCACCCAAACTTAATATACGCACTTTTTAAATCACATAAATAATAGCATAAAGAGATATTATTTAAGGTGTGACTCAACATGGCGTTAAACGACAGACAAACCAGTTTACTAGTACAGCAAGACTGGACCAAAGTTTACGAGACTTTCAAAGAAGCAGACTTCCAGAGTTATGACTTTGAAACTCTACGCAAGACTATGATTGATTACTTGCGTACATATTACCCAGAAGATTTTAACGATTTTACAGAATCAAGTGAATATATTGCTCTAATAGACTTAATTGCATTCTTAGGACAAACACTTGCATTTCGTACTGATCTAAATGCACGTGAAAACTTTATTGATACTGCTGAACGCCGAGACAGTGTACTTAAACTTGCACGTTTAATTAACTACAATCCAAAACGTAATATTGCTAGTAGTGGGCTACTAAAAGTTGAAAGTGTAACAACCACAGAACAAGTTTTTGATAGCAACGGATCAGACTTATCCAATCTAATCATCAACTGGGACGATCCTAGTAATGATAACTGGCAAGAACAATTTAATACTATTCTTAATGCCGCATTGATTGATTCTCAAACTGTTGGCAAAAGTGGTAATTCACAAATAGTCAATGGCGTTAGTACACAAGAATACACACTTAGAATTCTTGATCAAATTTTACCAACTTTCCGTTTTTCAACAGAAGTTGAAGGTAACCAATTGAACTTTGAAACAATTAGTGCTACATCAGTTAACAGAACATTTGTTTATGAAATACCTCCAAAGCCTTTAGGACAGTTTAATATTTTGTATAGAACTGACAATCTTGGTAACAGTTCTAATAACACAGGATTCTTTGTTTATTTTAAACAAGGTACAATGAACAGTGTTGACTTTAACATCACTGATGCATTGCCTAATAGAGGTGTCAACATTGATTTTAGTAACATTAACAACAATGACGTTTGGTTATACAAATTAAATACAGATGGCTCTATTGGAGATAAGTGGACTCAAGTTCCAGCAATCAACGGAATCAATATCACTTACAATAACGAATCTGAGCGTAACTTGTATCAAGTGGTTACTAGAAATGATGATCAAATAACACTGAGCTTTGGTGACGGATCGTTTGCTAATATTCCGCAAGGAGGATTTAGATTATTTTATAGACAAAGTATTGGAACACGCTATAAAATTACTCCTGACGAAATTCAAAATGTTGATATTCCTATTTCGTATGTTGATCGTAATGGAAGAAATGCTGTATTAACAGCAAAAGTAAGTTTGAAATATACAGTAGCTAATTCCAGTCCACGTGAAACACTTACTGAAATTAGACGTAAAGCACCCCAGCAATATTACACTCAAAATAGAATGATTACAGGAGAAGATTATAATATCTTTCCGTATACAGCATTTAATAACATTCAGAAAGTTAAGAGTACCAATCGTAGCTCAAGTGGTGTAAGTCGTTTCCTTGATGTTGTTGACGTAACAGGAAAGTATTCCAGTACTAATATTTTTAGTGCTGACGGATTACTGTACAAAGATGAATATGTTAAAACAACAAACTTCACTTACCAAACAGTAAATGAAATTTTTAATGTAGTCTTTAATACTATTGCTCCTATACTTAGAGACAAGCCAGTATCGCACTTGCATTATAATAAAACTGATCGTTTTCCACTTTCACAACTTACATGGCCAATTGGTAGTAGCGGCACACTTGTAACGGATTTAAGTTGGAGTTTTGAAAGTGCTAGTACAAACAAAAGTATTGGATATATTAAAGGTCCTGACAGCAACGATGCTGACGGATTGCCTTTTATAACAATGCCAATTGGTGCTGGTATTTCTAGTGTCTTAAAACATGTTGTTCCAGGTGCTATTATTAAGTTTGGTGCCGGCGACGGAAATTACTTTGATGCACGTAACAAAATTAAAACAGGAAGTATCAGCAAAGATAAAGATCGTACATATATCTATGCAAGTGTAAGCAGTATTAACCAAACAACAAACGCTATTACTATCAGCGAAACAGTTCCAACAAACGCTATTCCGTTAGAGATTATTCCAGTGTTTAAGAGTGTACTAAGTGACAGTCTTATTAACCAGATGGTTACATTTATTAAGATTTATAAAAACTTTGCACTACGTTATGACACAACAATTAACGGTTGGGCACTAATTGATAGTGCTGACATCGGGGGCAATGTATACAGCAATGACAATGCTGGCTCAACAGCAGGTACTGGATTAGATTCAAGTTGGATTATTAAACTAATTTATACTGGATCAGAATACGTGATCAGTTATAGAGGTCTTGATTATTACTTTGAAAGTGCGGCAGAAACTAAATTCTACTTTGACGATAATGCAAAAGTGTTTGACAGTAAAACTGGTAAAACACAAAACGACGAAGTAACAGTTCTCAAGTTTAACAGTCAAGCCGATAGTGCTTTGCCATTGGCGCAGAACTTAACTTGGAATGTATATGGAAGCATTGTTGCCAGTGATGGATATAGAGACAATAGAAAAGTATTAGTTACCTTTCCTGACTTTGATAGCGACGGCGTTCCAGATAATCCAGACTTGTTTGACTTAATTGTTGCAAGTAACGTTAACGTAAGTGAAAAGTTTGTGTTCTTCACTAAAGAACAATCAGCAACCAGTTTTATTCAGTATACTCCGGTTCCATACAATGATGTTGTAATTGATGCTACACTTGAAACTATTAAATTATCGCTAGACAATTATACAGACAAACAAATTTTTTATGCTTCTGATGAAGATAAGTTTTATAGATTAGATATTGATACTGTTGGATTACGAAATGCAACAGATGTTAGTTCTGAATATTTGGCTCGTGTTGGTAGAGATTCATTGAACTTCCAGTATATCCATACAAGTCCTAACAACAGACGAGTTGATCCAAGTCCTAACAACTTAATGGATATGTTCATACTAACCAAGCAATATGCAACAGATTATACCGCTTTTATTACAGACACTAGTAATACTTTAACGTTACCAGTAGCACCTTCACAAGAAGAACTTAAATCAGAATTTGCAAGTCTTGAAAACTTTAAAGCAATGAGTGATGCAATAATCTATAACAGTGCTAGATTTAAACCAATATTTGGTGAACTAGCAGACACAGCATTAAAGGCCAAGTTTAAAGTTGTTAAAAATTCTAATATGATTATTTCAGACAGTGATGTTAAGACTAGTGTTATTAACGCTATTAACGCATACTTTGATATTAATAACTGGGACTTTGGCGAAACATTTTATTTTAGTGAACTAAGTGCTTACTTGCATTCAGAACTAACACCTGAGTTAGCAAGTATTATTATTGTTCCAAATAACAGTGCGGCACAATTTGGTAACTTGTATCAAATTAATGCTGAACCAGATGAAATTCTTATTAGCTCTGCTACAGTTGATGATGTTGAAGTTATCGCATCAATTACAGCAAGTCAACTGAACCAATCCACGTCAGTGGTAACATAAGGTAAAGTACAGTAACATGGCAATCGTTAAAACAGTTAACTTTCTTCCAGAAGTATTTAGAACAGAGACTAACAAGAAGTTCTTAAATGCTACACTCGATCAATTAGTATCTGAACCAAACTTTACAAAAGTAAATGGCTACATTGGCCGTAAGTTTAGTCCTACATATAAAACAAACGACAACTATGTCGCTGAACCAAGTATTACAAGACAGAACTATCAATTAGAACCAGCTGTTGTTGTTAAAGACAAAGACACTGACACCATTGATTTCTTTAGCTCGTATGTTGACCTATTGCAACAGATTCAATACAACGGCGGCATCATTGACAATCATAATAGATTGTTTTCCAATGAAAGTTATAGTTTTGATGGATTGTTTGATTATGACAAGTTTACAAACTTTAAGAATTACTACTGGGTTCCAGACGGACCAGCAAGTGTAGATGTATTTGCAGGCAACGTTGAAACCAGCGAAGACTACAGCGTAACACGTAACCTTAGTGTTAGTGGTTTTAACTTCAGTGAAAAAGGAATTGAAAGTAATCCTGTGCTAGTTCTAGCACGTGGTGGAACTTATACTTTTAAAATTGATGATCCAGAACATCAATTTTGGATTCAAACTGAGCCCGGCACAAGCGGGGTTCGTACAAACCAAAGCAACATTAGTACACGTGAAGTATTTGGTGTAGAAAACAACGGAACAGATGATGGTACAGTTACTTTCAAAGTTCCACTAGCTGATGCACAAAATAGATTTACTCTTATGGACACTATTGAGCAGGTTGATATTGCAAGTGGTATTCATTATGATGAGATACAAGGTGTTTTACTAAGTCAGTTCTTAAAGACACACCAAAACGGAATTGACGGAGCTCAAACATATGCTAACTTGCACAATAAAAGCATGGTGTTTGTTACCAATGACGATGTTGTAACAGACATTGAATGGACAAACAATGAATTTTTTGATATGTTACGATATGGAATTGCTACAGATGATCAAGTTGTTCCGTTTAACATTAGAAGAAATATTTGGAGAGTAACACTTATTGCGACCAGTGATATAGATTTAGACACAGGATTAGCCGATGATTATATTATTACGCTTGTGCCTTCAACTGCCGTGGCATTTGATGAGAAAGTTTATGTAAAGAACGGAATTGCTAGTGGAACTAAAGAGTACTATTTAGACTTTGATAATACATACCACGAAGTACCAGTTATTACCAGTATACTTGATAGATTGTATTACCAAGACTCAACATCAGATGTATTCTTTGGAGAGATTCGTGTTGTTGATGCTGATAACTTTACCATTGATGTTGCCCAAGACATTATTGGACAAATTAGTTATGCAAGTCCAAACGGCGTTGAGTTTACAAATGGATTAAAGATTTTATTTAATGATAGTGTAACTCCAGCAAGGTGGGCAAATAAAGAATATTATGTTGAAGGTGTTGGTAGAAGTATTAGATTGATTTCAGTTGCTGACTTAACACCAAACGAAACATATGCTATAGGTGGGTTAAACACACCTGACTATATTACTATTAATAGAGGAAGTTATGATTTAAACGGTTGGTCAAGAAGTAATCGTTGGTTCCATATTGATGTCTTAACTAAGACTGCTGAACTTAATAAAGAAGTACTAATATATACTTTCACATTTGATCCAAACTTAAACAATGAATTTGTTCCTATACCAGATGATGTGCAGGTAGTAACTACACTACGAAGTAAAGTAGCAATACAAAATTTAGCATACGAATATAATCCAGACCAGATATTTTATGCATACGGCGAAGATAACTTTTTTCAACTTCAGTCTGATGGAGTAACACTAGTTGAACTTCCTAATTACCGAGCTAAGAATACTAGTTTGCCAGATCAAGAGTTTAGAGCTAAACGCCCAGTCATTGAGTTTGAACATTCATTAAGATTACTTAATTTTGGTATTCAAGCCATTGAACCAGTTGACTATTTAGATTTTACTGTTAAAGATGCCTTTAGTGACATTGAACGCTCAGGAAGTATATATTCAAATATTTCTCATTATCTTAAAGGATCAGTTGTTATATCAGGAACGAGTGTTTATGGTGCTATTAAGAATACACAAACATTGCCCACTGATACTGTTGTTTGGAAAGAACATTTTCCACTAATACCTTTTGATGATTCACGTACATATCAAAAAGGCGAGCGTATGGCTTATAATAATAAAGCATACGAAGCACTTCAAAACGTTGGCATAAATGTTGTTCCTGCTGTTGAGAATATTGGAACTACTTGGTTTGAATTATTTGCATACTCAGTGTATGATACATCAACAGCAAATACAATACTTGCTGAAGAGTATGTTATTTACAATGGTATTGCATATGAAGCAAAAGAGAACATTGCACAGGATCCCACAACAAGTTCTAGTTGGGAATTGCTGTTCTCTTTACAAGATAACAAAAGTATTATCTTTGCAAACGAAGAAGATCCTGAAATTCGAAAGCGTGTTTACACAATTAGTTTGGTGACTATTGCTGGTTCCCCTACAATTCACTTAGAAGAAAAAGCAGGATCAAGATTACTTGAAGACGGCGACGTGGTTATTGTGTTATCTGGTAAGAACAGTAAAAAGAACTATCATTATGACGGCAACCTTTGGTACGAAGGGCAACTAAAAACAAAAGTAAACGAAAGTCCTTTGTTTGATGTTTTTGACAGCAACGACATTAGTTTTTCTAATACAACAACCTATCCTAACACTACTTTTACAGGAACAACGCTATTCCAATACAAGCAAGGAACAGGCACTGTCAATGATAACGTACTAGGATTTCCTGTCAGTTATAGAAACTTTAACAGCATCAGTGATTTAGAATTTGAAGCAACGTATAACAGCGATACGTTTACTAGTAGTATTGCATTGGACACAGTATCCAAAAGTATCAATACAGGATTTTTAATTAAAAATTATACCAAGACAAACAAAGAGTATCGTAATACTTGGGTTAAGAACAAAGAAAAAAGTAAACAGTTTCAAATATTAACATTTGAATTTGATGGGCTTACCAATTACTTTGAGATTGATATTATCAGTGACGAAGTTGTAACAATGCCTAACATCAAAGTTTGGGTTAAAAATACACTGTTGAGTAGAGGTAATTTTACACTAGAGTTAATTGGTGAAAAGTTATGTGTGGTAATTAATCCAACTTTCTTGACACAAGAGTTTGACAAAGTTGACATTCTGTTGTATAGTAGAAAGAGTATTAGTCAACAGGGATATTACGAAGTTCCAAGTAACTTGGACTTTAACAGTAAAAATTCTGACTTTAGTAGTTTAACACTTGGTCAACTCAAGGATCATATTTCTAAATTAGAAGAAAACACAAATGTTATATATGAAGCAACTGGAGCATTTAGTAGTCAACGAGACATTTATTACAAGGATAGTTCAGGAACTATATTACAGCATGGTTTTCCATTGTTGTACAGCAACCTATTCCTAACACAAGATAATACAAACTTTATTGAAAGTATTGAATTTTCCAGTAGAGAATATACAAAATTTAAAAACAAGTTTCTTGAACTTTCTGGACAGATTGCATCAATTGATTCTAAGACAACTGAACAACATGTTGATGCTATAATTGATGCTATCAACTTAACAAAAGACAGTTCGTTTCCTTTCTACCACACAGACATGTTGCCGTATGGTAACAATAGAACAATATATGCCGACACTGTTATCAATCCAAATCTTAAACAATTTGATTTACCATCAGTATTCAATGATGATCAATTAGGAAATACTGCAATACTTGTTTATGTAAATGATGTACAATTAGTAAAAGGTAAAGACTATTATTTCCCTCAGGATAGATCAGCAGTTATTATTAACGAAAACTATACATTGGTTGTTGATGATAAAATTAGGATTGCAGTTTATCATAATACAGATGGATGTTACTTACCTGCAACTCCAAGTAAATTAGGATTGTTTCCAGCGTTTAGACCTCTCAAGTTTAAAGATGATAACTATCAAACTCCAATTTTTGTTATACAAGGACATGACGGAAGTATTATTCCAGCGTTCAATGATTTTAGAGATGACTTGCTATTAGAATTTGAGCGTAGAATTTATAACAATATTAAAATAGATTATTCAACTAACATCTTTGATATTAACACTTATATTCCAGGAAATTTCAGAGATACTGATTACACAGAAGTTGAATGGGAACGTATTATTAGTCGTAGTTTCTTGAAGTGGGCAGGAGCCAACCAAGTTGATTACTCAACTAACAGTTTCTTCCAATCAAACGATCCGTGGTCATGGAACTACAAAGATCAGTTAAACAAGTTAGACGATACTAAATTACCAGGCAGTGCTAGAGCAGTTTATCTAAGTGTATTTGATACAGTTCGCCCACATACGCATCCATGGGAAATGCTTGGGTTCAGTATTATTCCAAGTTGGTGGGAAGACCGTTACGGCAAAGCACCATATACTGGCGGCAACTTATTGTTGTGGGAAGACCTTGAAAAAGGATACATTTATGCTGGTAACAGAGCAGGATACAATGACAATTATAAACGTCCAGGATTAACCAGTATTATCCCTGTTGATGAGTATGGTGTATTAAAGAGCCCAGATCAGTTTATAGTTAGAGCACTAAATCCGCCAAAGTTAAATCAAAGTTTTTCAGTTGGTTCTGTTGGACCTGCTGAGTTCTCCTGGAGAAGATCAAGTGATTATCCATTTGCAGTACAGCGTGGACTAAGTTTACTTAAACCAGCGTTCTACTTTGGTAGTTTGTTAAACATCAAACGCTATTACAGAGATAGTAAATTAAAGCAACTTGTAAATGTTAGCACTCTGAAACGTATCAGTCCAGATACAGTGGTCGTTCCGGACAGCGTTATTCCGGCTACTGCAAACACAGAAGAATCACGCAATTTCGTTGCTGGTTATTTGAACTGGATTGTTGATTATATGAAGTACAGAGGGATTGATCCTCAAACAACTTTAACTAAACAATTTAAAAATATTGATGTTCAACTAGGTTATAAAACTGCAAGTTTCACAGGTAAAAATTATATCAATGTATTGGCTGAACAAAGTAGTCCAACCAGTAACAACGAAAGTATTATTGTACCTGACGAGAACTATAAAATTATTCTAAACAAAAGTACACCAGTTAGGAAACTAGTATACAGTGGAGTTGTTGTTGAGCGTAGCGGAAACGGGTTTACAATTTCTGGGTACGATTTAAGTAATCCGTACTTTCCAATTATTCCAAGTATTGCTGACAACGAAAATCATACATTGGTTGTACTAGATAGACGAGCAGTAGTGTATCACAATTATCAACGTAAGAAAATACTTGTACCATACGGACATGAATTTGCTAACGTACAGCAAGTATGCGACTTTCTAATCAGTTATGGGCGTTATCTAGTAGGTCAAGGATTTACATTTAACGTAAATGATCCAGCACTAAACGAGCAACGCAACTGGGAATTAAGTTGTAAAGAATTTTTATCCTGGGAACAGCAAGAATGGGCACCAGGTAGTATATTAATATTAAGTCCAACGTTTGATCGTATTGAAGTTAACACAACTGGCGGAACTATTGATCATATCACAAACGAAAGCAATGGTAATAAAGTATTAAATCAAAACTTTGGAGTTATTAAAAACACTGAATTTACAATTAATAGACAGCCGGGCGAATTTAGTTTAGAGACACTAAACAACAATACTATTTGCTTGTTTGAAGGTAGAATTGTACAATTTGAACATGCACTGGTATTTGATAATACTACAGTGTTCAATGACATTATCTATTTGCCAGAATTAGGAAATAGACAGTTCCGATTAAAAGTTGTTGGTAATAAAACAGCAGACTGGACAGGCGAATTAGCACCTGCAGGATTTGTTTATAACGATCCTAAAATTGATGTTTGGGTAACAAATACTGATTACAAAAAAGGATCATTGGTTACATTCAAAGGAAACTACTATGTAGCTCTTAACAATGTTATTGGAAGCGATGAGTTTGATTTAAACAATTGGCAACAAGTTGATCGCTTTGCAATTAAAACTGGATTACTTCCAAACTTTGCATTCAATGCACAGAAGTTTGTTAACCTATACAATATTGAAGACATGCCAGTCGATGAATCATTACAGCAATTTTCAACTGGACTGATTGGATTACGCAATAGAAAATACCTAGCAGATTTAAACTTAGACTTCCAAAGTCAAACAAAGTTCTATCAAGGATTTATCAAAGAAAAAGGATCTAACAATAGTATTACAGCATTAACAAGTGCCAGCTTTAATAATATATCAAGTAAAATTGATACTTACGAAGAATGGGCGGTACGTGTTGGAGAATACGGATCACTAGAAAGTGATGCACAAATTGAAATAGAACTAGATGATAGTAAACTAACTGACAATCCAAGTTCGCTTCAGTTGTTAGATAATTTAGATCCAGACATACCGGATATTATTAGTGTTAAGTCAGCTGGCCTGTATAAGAAAACTGGAGCAAAGTTTGAAAAGAATATCTTCCATTCACGCAGTGATGATAGTGACTATTCAAAAGATATTGCTAAAGCAGGTTTTGTAAACAGTGCCGATATTGATGCAACATTATACGATATTACAAACTTTAATGCACTTAACACTCATCTAAAGAAACTTGGTGATGGATTTAAAATTTGGGTAGCTAAAGATTTTGACCTAGACTGGAACGTATATAGATTAACCGCAAGCGATGCCGCACCAGAGACTATTAGTTTTGAAATTGATGGAGTAATGAGCATTGACTTCACTGAACCACACAACTTAAAAGTTAACGAAGTATTTTGCATAAAAGGCTTTGATGCTAGTTATGATGGTTTTTATAGAGTAAAATCTGTAGAAGGACAACAAACAGTATTGGTTGCAATGTATCAAGGAGAGGACTTCCTCAAAGAAGCTCGTTCAATATCCAATGACACAGGAATACTATTTGAAATGGATAGTATGAGAATTGAAAATCCAATGTTGCTTGATACTGTTGCTCCTAAACGTGGATGGAAAAATGGCGATAGAGTTTGGGTTGAAAACTTTGATGATACTGAAAAATGGGGTGTCTACGAAAAACAAAACAATTGGACACAAAGTCAAGAACTAAACAGTGAAGGCAGTGATTACGTAGGAAATGATGGATACGGTGGTGCAACTAAAATTAATATTCACGGAGACCTAATAGCAGTTGGCGCCGGAAACGGACAAAACGGTCGTGTTAATATATTCTCATTGTTACCGGAAGGCAAGTTTGCACAAACAGCTAAACTTATTCCTTATCAGCACACCGGAACATTTACTGGTTATGGAGATGCTGTAGACCTAAGTGGATATGTTTGTGTTGTTGGAGCACCAAGAACTGATCCAGGAATAGCGTTTGTACACAACTTTAGAGTTAGTGAAAAAGAACACGGAGTACAAATATTACCTGCACCAGCCGGTTCATCAAGTACCGAAGGGTTTGGTAAGGCTGTCAGAATCAGTGAAGACAGTAATTGGATTTTTGTTGGTGCACCAGATGCTAACAAAGTGTATGTTTATCACAAAAAGAATAATGTTGAATTCAATCAAATAACATTGACTTCAAGTACAACTCCGGCGTTGGTACACGACGGTGTTAGTGCTGGCGAAACATATGACATAGGATGGACACCAACTAATATTAATTCAGTTGTTGTTAAAGCAAGTGCTACTAATATACTAACACCAGGTATTGATTATACTATTACTGGTAGTGTAATTACTATTATACCTGCAATTGATACTAATATAACGTCACTTGAAATAACACAAGCACCATACTATGCAGAGCAAAATACAATAAATGGAGCAGATCCATCGTTAGGAACACCTGGTATTAATGCAGATGCAGAGTTTGGCAAGTTTCTTTATTGCAACAAAGATGGGTCAGAGTTATTTGTTGGAGCACCAAGCGAAACAGTTGGTGGTTTAGCAGACGCAGGTAAAGTATATTGCTATCAACGAAGAGTTGAATTCCAAAAATCTAATTCACTCACAACTTCATATACTCCAACACCTGATATTACTAGCATGGCAAATGTTTATGTTGGTGAACAAGAACTACTTGATGGCACAAGCTATACAGATGCATTATCAAGTACGTCAGAAATTATTTTAACCGAAACAGTTGAATCAGGACAAAAGATTAAATTTAGTTCTACACATTGGGACAAAGTACAAGAACTTACTGCTCCAAGCGAAGATAATATTGCTAATACATTGTTTGGATCGCAGATTGCAGTTGACTCTAGTGGTGCAGGTGTTTATGTTACTGCACCAGGATATAAAACAAGTTTTTATGATAGTGGTAAGGTTTACAGATACACAAAGAAAAATAGATATCTTGGTAAAGCAACAGCTAAGGTTGCAAACCCATCACTCACTGCTGGTGACAACTTGTACGTTAATGGATTTAGAATTACACTAAACGACACTTCAATTGAAACATTGAGTGAACAGATTAATGCCAGCGGCATTCCAGGAATTAGCAGTTCAATTGCCAATGGTTTGTTAACTATTGAAAGCACTAGTAAACTAAAAAGAAACAAACTATTTGTTACTGGTATGGATCATACAATATGTGATGATTTAGATATTGGTAAATTTGAATACGAACAAACTATTGCAGTGCCAGGCGGAGCACGTAGTGAGAGCTTTGGATTAAGTATCAGCGTTGGCGACTCAGATGAAACGCTACTAATTGGAAGCGGAAATAGTAAAACATTACAAGCATTAATAATTGACAAAGCAGAAGATACTACAGAATCAACTACTACATTTGATGGAAACAGTACTGCATTTATTGATCAAATCTTTGGAAGTAATGCATACATTTACGAACTATTTGAAAACAAAGAAACTCACGTATCCAATACAGGATTACAAATATTTGCACAGAAATTTGACTTAATAAAGAATCGTAGATTTGATTTCTTTGGTCTGGGACTTGATCTTAAAAACCAATATATTATTGTAGGCGATCCAGGTGATGACAATATTGTGCCCAATGGTGGTACTGCTTGGTTATACAAAACTAATAACACCAGAATCTGGTCACGTACAAGGCAAGAAGGTACACATGTTGATATTGATACACTAAGTCGTATGTTGATATATAGCAAAGAATCAAATTCAATTATTTCAAACTTTGATTATATTGATCCTGCTAAAGGAAAGGTACTAGGACAAGCTGAAATAAACCTTGATTACAAAACAGCAACTGATCCTGCTTTTTATACAACTAACCCAAGTAGCAGAGTTGACGTACAGGTTGACGAAAACATGCACTGGGGTGAAGATCAAGTTGGAACAACTTGGTGGGATTTAAGTTTGGTTAGGTACGTAGACTACGAACAAGATTCCTTAACTTATCGTATTAAGAACTGGGGTAAATTATTCCCAGGAAGTGTAGTAAGTGTTAGCGAATGGATTGAAAGTACTGTTAAGCCAAGTGAATATACTTCATTAACTGATGCAGACGGAGTGCCAAAATATACTGGCGAAGGAACATTTGTTACTACTACTGCCGTTGACGAAAGCACAGGAATTGTTAAAGAAAAATACTATTATTGGGTAACAAATAAAAATAGTGCTATTAACAAAACTAGAAGTATTGTTGGTATTGCAGAAATGATTGAGCAACCTGAATTACAAGGTATTCCGTATGCCGCATTGGTTGCAGAAAACGCAATAAGTTTATACAATGTAAATGATAAACTAAGTGGTACAGACACAGTCTTACAAATTCGTTACGATAAGATACGCAACTCTAATACTGTACACACTGAATATGAATTGATACAAGAAGGCAATCCTGATAGTAATATTCCAGAAAGTATTATTAGTAAATTAATTGATAGTTTAGCAGGTGAAGATTCATCAGGTTTTGTTGTTCCAGACTCTGGATTACTTGAGCAGGATCGTTACGGCATCAATGTTAGACCTCGACAGACAATGATTATTAATAGACAAGAAGCACTAAAAAACTTTGTTGGTTCAGCCAATGCTGTATTAATAAAACATCCTATTAGACAACAAAAGATTTTAACTAGACTACTTAGTTCTGAGCCTGTACCAGGAGTAACTGAATTTGATTCAGTGGTTGACATTTATGATGAATTAGCATATCTTGATTTAACAGCATTATCTGCAGGACATAGAGTATATGTTAAGGTTGATAGTACGATTGAAAACCGTTGGTCAATATATACATTGAACAGTGCAAATGATTTTGTTTTAACTAGAGTACAATCATATGATACAAATTTCTTTTGGGATTATGTTGATTGGTACGCTGAAGGTTGGTCAGTAACAAATAGGCCAGACTATACTGTTGATTACGAAGCAGATGTTAAAAAACTAAGTCTAGTTCCAGCAGGAAGTGTTATTAAAGTTAGATACAACCAAATTGGGACATTTACACTATACAGGACTATAAATTACAACGACGTTAATAATCTAACATTAATTGGTCTTGGTAACGGAACAGTTCAAATAACAGATAAACTTTATGATAGTTCAAAGTATACATTAGGATTTGCTACTGAAAACTTTGACAGTGAAAGATTTGATATTAATCCTAGTGTTGAAATACGCAATATCTTTAATGCACTTAGATTTGATATCTACATTGGTGAACTACGTGAAGAGTTTAACAAGTTATTCTTTACATTGGTTTACTATATTCTTTACACACAAAGAAATACTGACTGGATATTTAAAACCAGTTTCATAACTGTTTTCCATCAGTTACGTGAATTAACTCAGTATCCAAGTTATGTTAAAGACAATCAAAATTATTACATTGATTATATCAATGAGGTTAAACCGTATAGAAGTAAGATACGTGAATATTTAATTAGTTATGCTGGTAACGATACTTTCTTTGGCAACGTGTCAGACTTTGATTTACCTTCATACTACGAGGAAACTATTGATGCTTTCCGTAGTCCGTCAGGAGAAGGTATCAATGATAATACATTACTTGAGCAAACACAATACCAGGATTGGGTATCAAATAAAGCATTGACACTTGAAAGTATTCAAGTTGCACAAGGTGGAGAAGGCTATACAGTTCCTCCGGTTGTTACAGTTAACGATGGTGTAACTGGAGCATTGTCTAGTGTTAAACCAATTGCTAAGATTAATCCATCAACAGGAAAAGTTACAAGTATTACATTCAGTGGAACATACACATTTAATTCTAGTCCAATCATTAACATTAACGGTAACGGAACAGGTGGCAAAGCATATCCTGTTATGGTTAATAACAAAGTTAGAGGACTAAACACTACAATTAAATTTGATAGAACAACATATAGAAGTAACTTGGTTAAATGGACATCTACATTAGATGTTGTGTCTGGTGATTATGTTTATTACCAAAACGAAATTTACCAAGCCACGCAAGATGTACCAGCAAGTACAATATTTGATTTTAGATTTTTTACACAACTAAGTCATGAATATGGAAACGCACTTGATAGAATTGTTGCGTACTATGTCAATGAAGATGGAGTAGCTGGTGAAGATTTACTTACAAACTTGATCATTGGTATCAACTACCCAGGTGTAATAGTCACAGGGTTAAAATTTAGTGATGAAAATGTTGCAGGAGACTTTATTGACTCATACATTCAAAGTACGTATCTTGATACTGCCTTGGGTACTCGTGCTGAAGATATCAGCATTGACGGTGGAGCATTTGTTGACAAGTATAGCTCGCATGCCCCAGAAGAATTAGTTCCAGGAATTAATTTTGATACATTAATTTTAAGTGTGTTTACAAGAGTAACAGATAACACAGGTGCAATAGTTAGTGGACCTCCACTAGGATATAGAGTTGTGCATGATTTAACTGGAAGTCAAGAGTTATGTCCAACCGATTGGACTTCGTCTATAACATACAACAAAGGCGATTATGTAAAATACAACGGAATTTATTATGTTGCTATTGCAGATGTTAAAAATAAACTTACATTAACACCAGATACTAATGCACGTTGGAGATTTGTTTGGAAGCCTCCGGTTGCATGGAATAGTGATGCTGATTATGACAAAACGGCATACGCTACCTATAATGGACATACATATGTAACCAGGCATAAAATAGATCATAAAGGCACAGTAGCACAAACAGCAGACTTACCGGTGTCAGCATCAAATATAGATTTTGATCTGTACTACGTAACAGCAGAATCAACACACTATTACTGGAAAGATTCTGACAATGCATGGCTAGTTGCAAGTGCCGACACTTGGGTACCCAAGTCTGTCTATAGAAAAGGTGATAGCATTGTATACAATGGAACACTTTATAAATCACGACGTGGATTTAATTACAAAACAGAAGTTGCTGATATAGCTTCATTGCCATCAACTGACCAACTTGAAAGTGATGTACATTTTGTTACAGATCAATCAAACTATTATTACTGGAATGGCTTTAATTGGGCAGTAGCTGGATCAACTCCAGCCAACCAACCAGCTTTTTGGTTAGGATTAACACAGATTTCAGAAACGTTAGGTAGTACACCATTAAGTATGCCAATTATATGGCAACAGGTCAATGTTGAAAGTAATACAGGAACATGTCCGGTTAAATTTGCTCCAGAAACTTCACGTAAGTATTATAGAATTGCAGAAGCACGTTCAACAGTATTAACACAACCCTTTGATTGGTCGGATACTACACTACATCTACAAGATGTTAGTAAAATTCCAGACCCAGACCCAGGACTTGGAAAACCAGGAGTACTGTATTGTCAGGGAGAAATCATATACTACTATGAAAAAGATACTGTTAATAATACCGTTGGTAGAATACGCAGAGGTGTACTAGGAACTAGTGTACCGGCTACTATCGCAGTCGGTACTAGAGCAGACGATCTAGGATACTTACAATCATTACCAGACAATTCAGATCACACAGACTGGATGAATGGTTTGAATGAATTTGGATTTATTGAAGTTGGCGATTTTGACTACATTGGTCCAGGATTTGGTTATGCATTCAACCAAAGTTTCCCAGATAGTCCAAACGATGCAGACAGTGATCCAGGTGATGCACCATTCGATTACAGTATTAGTATTTCGTCGGGTGGAGGTGCATCTGAGCAAGCCACTTTCTTATCCAAAGCAACGGCTTATAACCCATGATAAATAATGATAATACAACAGTAGAGCAGGATACTGATAATATGAAAAATGATACAAAAACAACTAGAGTGCCCGACGAACAAGGTGGTTTCCATCTTCAAGGGCATATCAAAATACACGATCCAGATTCTGGTGAAGTATTTGTTAATAAACGTAATGCAATTCATTATGAAAACATAAGTGAAGCACTAGCGTTCAATTTAGCAAATAAAAATAGTAATTACGTTTACGAAATGCATTTTGGAAATGGTGGCACAACTGTTAATGCTACTGGTGTTATTACATACAACCCTGCAAACACCAATGCACAGAACAGTAGTTTATACAATCCAACATACAGTAAAATTGTAGACGATACAGACAGTAACAACCTTGATGCAACAAGGAATAAAATGGAAATTAGACACACACCAGGTCAGCCATATACAGATATATTAGTAACATGCTTACTTGATTATGGTGAACCAAGTGATCAAAGTGCATTTGATAACGTACAAGATTTAAACGGAGATTATGTGTTTGATGAATTAGGTCTAAGAGCCAGGAGTACAGATGGTACAAGCGGATTAACAACAACAGGCAAACTACTTACTCACGTTGTGTTTCACCCCGTGCAAAAGTCATTGAATAGACTTATCCAAATCGATTATACTGTTAGAATTCAAACATTAACAAATCTAAGTAGTATTAGTTGAGGAATAGAATAAAATGTCATACGTTATAAACAGAACCAATGGTGATATATTAATTAACTTACCCGATGGTGCATTGGATAATAGTACAGGATTGTCGCTGGTTGGTCGAAATTATATCGGCTATGGCGAAATCCAACAAGAAAACTTTATTAAGTTGTTAGAGAACTTTGCAAATTCAACAAGACCTAGTCAAGCAATGACAGGGCAACTTTGGTATGATACAGCAACTGGTTCTTTGAAATATTACAACGGTAGTGTTTTTAAACCAATTAGTAACTTGACAGTGGCAGGTGAATTAGGCAGGCCTTTAAATACTAATATTGGCGACCAATGGTTCAACACTGATCAAAACGAATTTTATATGTGGAATGGTACAAGTTGGACATTAATTGGTCCAACTGATTTATCTAGATTAGCAAGTGTCTTTATTAAAGGAACACTAACCAATGTAGCCCAGCTACCTACATCAGGACAAGTTGCAGGCGATGCATACTTAATTGACGGTGACTTACATATTTGGGACACTGAGCGTTGGACTAATGTTGGTGAAGTACAAGGACCTACAGGCCCAGCTGGACCGCAAGGCTCTACTGGAGACCAAGGACCACAAGGAGTTGCAGGCCCAGCAGGATCAGCTGGTGTACAAGGACTTAGAGGTATTCAAGGAATACAAGGCGAACAAGGAATACAAGGTGCTACTGGACCACAAGGTGCAACTGGTGCTGAAGGTACTGATGGTACTAGTATTACTATTCTTGGAAGCGTAGCGGCTGAGGTTGATTTACCCGCATCAGGTACACTTGGAGATGGATATTTAATCAGTGGTAGTTTATATGTATGGAATGGAACAGCTTGGGAGAATGTTGGTAGTATTCAAGGACCAACTGGACCCACAGGACCGCAAGGAATTGCAGGACCAACCGGACCACAAGGACCAGCAGGACCCACTGGCTCTCAAGGAGATGCTGGACCAACAGGTAGTCAAGGAGTTGCAGGACCCACAGGAGCAACTGGACCACAAGGACCGGCAGGACCACAAGGACCAACTGGACTTACTGGATCACAAGGAGCCACAGGAGCTCAGGGAGCAACTGGACCACAAGGAGTTCAAGGAGTTGAAGGACCAGTTGGACCTGAAGGACCAGCAGGATCAAATGCATGGACAGAAATTACTGGAAAACCATCTTTCGCTACTGTGGCTACCACAGGAGATTATGGAGATTTAATCAATCAGCCAGCCTTTGCTACGGTAGCCACAACTGGTGCTTACGCAGACTTAACTGGAAACACGTCTATTCCACTAGCTGGAACGGCCGCACTAACTGGTAACATAGTTCCTATTGCTGATGGTACACTGGATCTTGGATCGTCATCTAAGACTTTTAGTACAGTCTATGCTGGCACATTCAACGGAACTTCCACTACTGCACAATACGCTGACGTTGCAGAACGTTTTCATGCAGATGGTTTATATGATGCAGGCACAGTGGTTGCGTTAGGCGGTGTAAATGAAATTACAGCGGCAGTTGAAGAAGCCAGTGAAGAAGTATTTGGAGTTATTAGTACTAAACCAGCACATTTAATGAATGCCGGTGCAGGTACAAACGGAACACACCCGGCTGTAGCTGTTAGCGGAAGAGTTCCTGTTAAAGTAGTAGGCAAAGTTAAAAAAGGTCAAAGACTTATAAGTGCCGGCAATGGCATTGCAAAAGGAGCGACTAAAGAAGAAATAACAAACTTGAATGTTATTGGTCGCAGTTTAGAAAATAAAGATGATGAGGCCTTTGGAACAATTGAAGCTATTGTTCGACTAAATTCGTAAATAGGATCAACTAAGTGTCTAGAAAATTAATTACTTTTCCGCATCCAGGTGTTTACACTATTACTCTTCCTGAAGGAATAGAAGCATATGCAAAAGTACGATTATGGGGAGGCGGCGGCGGGGCCGGTGCCAATAGTACTGGTCAAGCAGGTGGAAGTGGTGCGGCTGGAGTTCATATAAGAACCAATTTATTTTATCTAAAAAAACATATAACTATGACAGTTGCTGTAGGTGCAGGCGGCGGACAATCTGGCTCCCATCCTGGAAGTAACTTAGCACTAGGTGGTAAGTCCTTATACGAAGAAAACGGTTTTAAAACATCTGGAGGTGCTGGCGGCTGGCACGGGCACAAAAACTCTAATAATTCTATGGGTAGAGGTGGCGCCGGCGGAGGTGCAAGTTTAGTATTAGTTAATAACCTAGTTCTTGCCGCCGCAGGAGGCGGCGGTGGTGGTGGAGGTGCAAGTGTTGGACACGCAGGCGGCCATGGAACCACAACACCTGGTGATTACGCATTTGGCCCCGGTCAACAAGGACAGGAAATGATTGGCAATGGCGCCGGAGGCGGAGGCGGAGGCGGTGGCCCAAACTCTGGACGCGGCGGACACTTTGGTGCAGATAATGTCTCTGGTGGAGGCGGTGGAAGTTCCGGCGGATACATATTAAGTGCCACCGGTGGAGGGTTCGCTGAACTTGGAATTGGTCGTACACCAGTCAAATTTGATGATGGAACATTTAGATACGGTCAAGGTGGACTTACTAATTACGAACTTGGTGCCAACGGTTATGCTGAAATAGAATTTACAATTGGAAAGATTGGACACGTCAAAAGATCAGGTGAGTGGCAAGAAATTGTTACTGCACATCAAAAAATTAATGGAGATTGGAAAAAGATACAATCAGCTTATTTAAAAACACAAGGCGATCATTTTGCCACTGGATCTTGGAATATAGTTAACAACTACGGTGAAGAACCAGATTTAACTTTTGTACCCAACGATGGTATTTTTGGCCATGCTCCTGCAAGTGCTCAATATGTTGATCCACCCCCACCACCCCCACCGCCGCCAGTACGTGAACCAAACAATCCAAACACTGGTGATTCCGACTTCGGCGGCCTGGATTTTTGATGAATAAAAGACCATAAATAGTTTATATTAAGAGAACTGTGTACAATCACATAGGAGATCAATCAATGACATTCGACGAATATAAAATAGCTGTTAAAAGTAGGTATGATGCACTATCAGAAGTAGAAAAAGAACATATCAGAGAAGCAGTACGCGAAGAACATGCAACTACATTAATTAAAATTCTTGGTCCTGAATTATTTGAAGGCATGCCTAGGCTTGCACAAGCAAAGTCTCATAAGATAACATAAATACTACAAAGATAGAGAGCATCAATGGATATTTACAAGAGTAACGGAGACTTATTTACTACACTAGCTGATGGTACAACTACCACAGTTAATGACGCACCTGTTATTCTTGCAGGGCGTAACTTTGCAGGTTATGGTAAAGTCTTAAACGAAAATACATACAAATTAGCTGAAAACTTTGCTTCCCCTAGTGCTCCAGTTGGACCAGTTACTGGGCAAGTTTGGTATAATACCGCACACAAGATACTTTATGTATTTAAAGGATCATCTGCAGGTTGGAAGCCATTGGCATCTGAAAGTATATCACTTGAAACACCAGCAAACCCAGCAGTTGGTGATTTTTGGTGGGACACAGGTAAAGATCAATTAAAAGTATACAGCGGATCAGGCTTTAAAGTTATTGGTCCAGATTATGAAAAGAACTGGGGCGAGTCAGGATGTATACCTTTTATTGTACCTGACAACAATACTATTCCACACGTTGTTCTTAAAATAGTTACAGGCGGCACTATTGCCGCAATTATTAACCAAGATGCTGAATTTGTTCCTCAACCAGCACTAGTTGGATTTGATACTATTAAAAACGGAATTAATATTAACAAATCAACACCAAACTTTCATTTCCACGGCATAAGCGAAGATTCAACCAAATTGGGAAATCAACTAGCAACTGAATATGTTAGAAAGAATCAAGATAGCACAATCAATGCCAATGTAACAATCAATGGATCTCAAGGATTAAAGATTGCATCTGGTGGAACTACACACGGTAGAATATACACTGATCAAAATATTAAAAGCATAAGTTTTGATAACGAACAATTAAATGCTGATTTTGAATTCTTTATTAATTTTAATGGAACACGAACTAGAGCAATGACTATTCAAGGAAACACAGGAGAAATCCAAGTGGGTCCAAGTTTTGCTGGTACACAACCTTCAACTGAGCAAGGAGTTGCTCATAGAGGATATGTTACAAGTGTTAGAAGTGATATTACAGCAGATTATACAACAGCAATTAACACTGCTAAAGATGAATTAAACAATACTATTAGTAGAATTAATACTCGATTGATTTCAGCTGAAACTACTATATCAGGTCATACAGCAGATATATCAACAATCAATACAGTATTGAATACTAAAGCACCATTGAATGCCCCAGTGTTCATTGGGACACCACAAGCCGCAACACCAAACCTAACTGATAACAGTCAAAAGTTAGCAACAACGGCTTATGTTCAAGCAATCAAAGCTCAAGTTATAGCAGAAATACAAAACTGGGCACAAAATAGAGACAACGAAGTAAGATCTGAGGTAATAGCTCAAATCACACCAAAAGCACCTCTTGCATCACCTCAACTTGCAGGTCAACCATTAACGCCTACTGCAACAGCAAACCAAAGCGATCAGCAGATTGCAAATACAGAGTTTGTTACGCAGGCAATTATCAATGATGAAAAATGGCATGGATCTAAGAAATTTGTTTCCACAGAAACGCCAGATAGTGCTACTGGAGTTGATGGAGATTTTTGGTTTGTCGTTGATCAGTAAGACTACGATGTTGATAAATAAAACATATAAAGTGAAATATACTTGTACGGAGAACATGTAAATGCCATATACAATTACCAAAACAGATGGTACTACGCTAATTAACTTAGCAGACGGGTTGACTGACGAAACAACCACAAGTCTTGTACTAATCGGAAAAAACTATTCAGGTTACGGTGCTTTCCTTAACCAGAACTTTGTCAAAATATTAGAGAACTTTTCAAACTCTGCCGCCCCAGATGATCCACTTACTGGACAACTTTGGTATGATAGTGCTAACAAACTACTTAAAGTGTTCACAGGAAGTGCTTGGAAAGTTATTTCGAGTTCAATTAGTAGTTCATCCGCCCCAGCTGATCCAGTTGTTGGCGATTTATGGTGGGATACCACAAATACTCAGCTTAAAGTTTACTCCGGAACTAGCTTTGTAACAATTGGCCCAGCATTTACAGCAACATCAGGACAAACAGGTGCAGTAGCAGATATTATTGCTGATAACACAGTTAGTAACGCTACTCACGTTGTTGTTAAGTTCTTCGTTAATAACCAATTAACTAGTATACTAAGTAGAGATGCAGAGTTTACTCCATTAACAGCAGGTTCTGCTCCAGGTTTCACTACAATCAAACCAGGCTTTAATTTAAGTACAGCAATTTCAGGACTTAAATATTGGGGCGATGCAGATAACGCTACTTCACTTAACGGTGTTGCGGCAACAGCATATGCTACACTAGCAGGAACCACAGCATTTACAGCCGCACAATCAATTCAGAATAACAGCGGACTAAACATTGGTTCAAGTAACGATATGAGTTTAACTGTTACATCGGGTGCTAGTAACGTTACTAGTGTAACAAACGGAAATGATCTTGATTTTTATGTTAAATCAAGCAACGTTAACACCAAAGTACTTTCATTAACAGGCGCAGGCCGTGCAGAAGTTCCAGTTGGTGTTCCAACAACTACAAATGGTATTGCGACTAAAGGTTATGTTGATGGTGAAATTACTACATTAACAAACGCTATTGCTGGTTCAGGTAGTAGCATTTCAGATATTCAAACACAGTTAGCGTCATTACTAAAACATGACGGTACAAATGAAATTACAGGTAGTATTAGAGTTTCAACAGGAAACTCATTTAGTTTAGGTAATGCTACACACAAATTTAACACAATTTATGCTTCCACATTTAATGGAACTTCAACCCAAGCACAATACGCTGACTTGGCGGAGCGTTTTGCCAGTGATGGCAGTTATGCTCCTGGAACAGTTGTTGCACTAGGTGGAGCAGAAGAAATTACCAAAGTGGCCAATGATTTATCAGACGATGTCTTTGGCGTGGTAAGTAGTAGAGCGGCATACTTAATGAATAGTGGTGCCGGAGACGATGAAACGCATCCAGCGATTGCAGTTAGTGGAAGAGTTCCGGTAACAGTAGTTGGAACAGTCAATAAGGGTGACAGATTAGTGAGTGCAGGTGATGGCCGTGCTAGATCCGCTACTAAAGATGAAATTACCCCTTGGAACGTCATCGGACGTTCTTTAGAAGATAAATGGACAGACGAGGAAGGCCAAGTCGAAGCCATTGTTAAATTAACATCATAATTATAGGGTAAAAACAAAATGACATATAGCCAAGGTGGATTAATCCAAGCGGTTGATTACAATACATTCGCACAAGGTGGTGCGTCTGTAACGCATACAACTGCGAACATTAACACAGTTTGGGGTGTCGGAACAGGAAACAAAGGATACGGCCAAACATCAACACTATCAACAGTTGGAGTTGAAACCGTAACAGCAACGCAATGGGCTACATTGATTGCTAGACTTGATTCTATCCTAACACACCAAGCAGGATCTGGATCAGGAATTAGTGCTCCGACAGCAGGAAGTAACATTGCTTTCCTAAGCACACTAAGTTCTAAGATTACAGACGGAATGAACAATCGTTTAGATGCAAATTCAAACGGATCTGATGCAACTGCAACAGGCAGTTCAACATACAACTATACAACTAATACTGGAACACAAAGTTTTACACGTACAGCAACATTCGCTAGTGCGGACCAAGCACGTTATTTCTTTAACGCAGGTGGTAAACTAATTTGGAACTTTTCATCAACTAATCAAAACAGTACATCAAAAAGTGGTGACTGGGTTACATTACTAGGCCACATTGGAACTATTATCATTGGCGGTCAAACTAACAGTCGTACAGGAACAGGTGGTACATTAAACTCATCTAATACAGCATTAGGATATTGGAATGCAGGCACAAGCGCCGCATCAATTCTAAGACTATTCGGTGCCACAGGTACAGCAGACTATAACAACAACGATGTACAAGTTAAAATCCATACAAATGGTGTACAAGGTTCTAACGCAGACGTTGGTCAGATTGTAACATTGACTGTAGAATTAACTGATACAGCCGCTGATGGATTTGATGATGCGGTTAGTGTAAATGTTGTTACTTCTCTTACTGTTCGCCCACCAGAAACAACTAATTTAGCAAATACATGGGGATCCATTACTCCAGGTTAATAAATTTCCACTAATTAAACCAAAAAAAGAAAAACCCACTTGACAGAGTGGGTTTTTTGTTATATACTACTAGCAACTTTCGTTTAGGAGTATTACATGGTTTACGAAGACACTTTACCTAGAATAATCAATATCTTAGAAGAACACCTAGGTGTTGAAGAACAAAATATATATTTAAATTCAGACTTTGTTGATGATCTGGGGGCCGATAGCCTGGATACCATTGAGTTGGCTATGGCATTTGAAGAAGAATTTCAGATTGAAATAGATGATAGCGATGCTGAAAATTTTCATACCGTAGAGGATGCAATTACCTTTATAGAGAATGTAAGAAAAGTTCAAGGAAAATAATATGACTGATATAGTAGAACGTGTTAAGTCAGCTACTAAATTCCAAACAAATAAAAAAGCACTTAGAGAAAAAATGGTTACAGAGTTACATGTAACCTATAATGGTGGACTGTTTTATATCACACCTGAACTAATTTCTTTTTTGTCAACCTGGAACGACGAAGACATGTTCATCGAAGATACGTATAATAATCCTATTGCTATTAAACGTTATGAATTATTAGAGTTAGCCAATCAACGTTACCAAGCAGTAATGAATGATTGGCATACTCAACACCAGGAACTAAAACGTGTCAGAAAAGTCTAAAGGTGTATTAATATTTGCAACTAATACAAAAGAAATTGATTATATAAAGATTGCAAAAATTAATGCTAAACTAATTAAAAAGTATCTTGGATTGCCAACAACTATTGTAAGTGGTACAAAGTCAAGTAATAAAAGAAGAGTGGACAATGAAATAGTTGAATGGCAAAATACCGGAAGGTGTGAAGCATACGACTTATCTCCATATGATCAAACTATATTAGTTGACGGCGATTATCTAATATTTGATAGTAATTTACTCAAAGTACTTGACACTGTACAAGATTATGCTATAGTAGACAAGAACACTTATGTTAACAAAGAAAACTTGGTTGATACTCTTGGACAGTTATCGATTGGTCCTATGTTATGGGCTACAGTAATTGTATTTAATAAGACACAGAAGTCAAAGGATTTATTTGAGTTTGCTAAAATGATACAAAACAACTATCCTTATTATCGTGCATTGTATAAATTACAGACAAGTAATTTTCGCAATGATGCCGCTTTTACTATTGCAGATAGGTTAGTAAATGGTTATGTTGAAGATACTTCTACTAAAATACCGTGGAGTATACAAACTATTCAAGGCAAAGTTAACCAAATTATTATAGACGATTGGATCAAAGTTATTACAGACGACGGAGCATATGTTTTACCATACATATCTTTGCATTTCCACGACAAACAATATCTACAAAGTATAGAGTTTGAAGAGGTATTAAATGCGTAAACAACCACATTGTGCTCAAAGAGGATTTCTAACTATTGCACAGAACACAAATGATGTGGATTATTTAGAGCTGGCCTACCTTCAGGCGCTAAATATAAAGGTAACTCAGCCCGACAGTCTATATGCTGTCATAGTTGACGAGTTTACTAAGTCTCAAATAACAGACACTCAACGCCGTGCGTTCGACTACGTTATTACCCTAGAAATTGATGAAGCTGAAAATGATGAATGGAAGTTGGCCAACGAATGGCAATCATTCTGGTTAACGCCGTTTAAAGAGACCATCAAACTTGAATCTGATTTGCTGTTTCCAAGGAATATCTCCCATTGGTGGCCAGCACTTAGATTAAGAAATGTAGTTTTAAGTCATGGAGTAGTAGATCTGCAACAACGTTTATACACAGGCAATCGCTATCGTAAGTTATTCAGTGATAATAATTTACCTGATGTATATAATGGTATGATGTATTTCCGGTACAGTCGCGAAGCAACAGAGTTTTTTACCCTAGCTCGTGACGTATATCGTAACTGGACTGAAGTGCGTGATTTTGCACTTACTAATATACGTGATGAAAATCCTACAACTGATGTTGTTTACAGTATTGTATCAGCAATGTTAGAAATTGAGCCTTATGTTCCTAGCTTAGATTTCTTTACATTTGCACATATGAAACCGGGTATACAAGGTTGGGCTGAGAGTACACAAATATTTGATAGTGTGCTGGTTGAAAATGAATTAAATGAATTGCGTATTAATAACGTACAACAACTTCAACCAGTACATTATCATGATAAAAAATTTAAAGTTAAGGAGTTAATACAAGACTATGAAAAACATATGGGATGATTTACAAGACGAAAACAAAGGCCACGTTGTGTATCCTAAACTTAAGATATGGCATTTACTTGCATTCCTTACAGTGGGATTAACTCTGCTATGGATTTTAAAATAATGGATTTTATCTACAGGTTATACTATGATGAGGCAGGAATGCCTATTAGGATAACAGTCAATGAAGAGGTTCCTGGTAGATTTATTCGTATCAATAAAGCAATGTACGATAGACCTGAGTATACACGCCTAAGAGTAGTCAATGGAAAACTTACTCGTGCAACAGATAATCCTGATCAAATGTTATTACAAAAATGTAAAATCAGTTCGTATAAGTCTGCTAAGAATCATGCTGGTATATTAATTAACTCCGGAGAAGGGCAATACTATGGATTTGAAAATCACTGATGTTGCAGATTTAGACTGCATCTATTTAAGTTATGACGAACCTCAGAAAGAAGAATTCTGGCTACAAATACAGAATATTGTTCCATGGGCAAAACGAGTAGATAACGTTAAAGGATCAGATGCGGCTCATAAGGCGTGTGCTGATGCAAGTGACACTAACTTTTTTGTTTTAATTGATGGCGATAATATTCCAGATCCAGAGTTTTTTAATTTACAAATTGAAACGCCTGGCGAAGACTCTGCTTTTAGATGGAAAGCACGTAACCACATTAATGGATTAATGTATGGTAATGGTGGCATGAGTGTCTGGAGCAAAGGCTTTGTTAACAATATGCGAACCCACGAAGCAAGTGACGGGAGTCACGAAACGGCTGTAGAGTTTTGTTTCGAGGAAACTTACTACCCTATGCACAACTGCTATAGCACTACATATCCTAACGGAAGTCAATATCATGCCTGGAGGGCTGGTTTTCGCGAAGGTGTTAAAATGTGCTTAGATCGTGGACGCAAGCCAAGTCTGCAAGAGTTCGATGATAACGCAAAGAAACGTAATCTAGATCACTTGCAGATTTGGCAAACAATTGGTCGTGATGTTGAACACGGAGAAGAAGCAATCAACGGAGCTCGGTACGGCACATACAAAACAATGTTGTCGGATTGGGATTTTACTCAAGTACAAGACTTTGATAAACTTGCATACTTACATGAAGAATACCTCGAAGTTACTGCAATAGGAAATCATAATGACATGGAAACTATTACAGAATTACTTAATAATAGATTAGCATTAAATATTGTTGAACTTGATGCAGAACAAAGTGCTTTCTTTAAATATCACTATGCAACTGGTCATAAAAACTTAGAGCTAATGACAAAAGAAATTGATGTTATTCGCAGAATAGAGGGTTGGTAAAATGGCAATAGATAAAGATATTGTTATTGAAAACTTACGTAAAGTTTTTGATCCAGAAATAAGTTGTAATGTATATGATTTAGGATTGATATACGATATTGCGATAGATCAAAGCGAATACGAAGTTACAATCACGCACACATTAACAAGTGCATTCTGTCCGTTTGCAGATCAAATTGTTAGTGATATACAACAAGCAGGGTATGCACCAGAAGTGTTGAGTGTTATTGTTAACACAACATTTGATCCACCGTTTACAATAGAAATGGTACCTGAAGAAACTCGATTTATGATGGGATGGTAAATGAACAAGGGTGACGAATCCGTAGGTAATAAAAGTAAGTTTATGGCTAGTGCCGAGTTTATGAAAGATAATCTTGGCCACGGCTTGTGTTTAGCAAAATGGAAACAAGTAAGTTTTCATTTACCAACAGGGCTGAATAATAGTTGCTATCATCCTCCGTTGCATCAAATGGATCGCGAGAAAGTAAAACTCGATCCTAATGCATTGCACAATACAGAACACAAAAAAGAACAGCGTAAAATGATGCTCAAAGGTGAACGTCCTCCAGAGTGTCAGTATTGCTGGAACATTGAGGATTCAGGTAACCTAAGCGATAGACATTATCGCAGTGGAGAACCTTGGGCGGCCAGTGATTACGAAGCAATTAAAAACAGTACTGGTGACGAAGACTGGAAACCTAGTTACGTTGAAGTTAATTTTAATAATGCATGTAACTTGGCCTGTTCGTATTGCAGTCCACAATTTAGTAGCACATGGATGAAGGAAACTAAAAAAGTAGGAGCATATCCTACTAGTGTTCCGCATAATGCACCTGAACATTTTGTTGGGCGTAATAGACCAATTCCACACAGAGAAGAAAATCCATATGTTGATGCGTTTTGGGAATGGTGGCCCTCGTTATACCCACACCTAAAACATTTCCGTATGACTGGTGGTGAACCGTTGATGGATAACAATACATATCGTGTGTTTGATTATGTACTAGCATTACCAAATCCAGAGTTACATCTAAATGTAACAAGCAACTTCAGTGTTGAAGATAAACTGTTTGAAAAGTATATTGGTTACGTAAAAAAGTTATGTAAAACACAAATAGAACATTTTATGCAATATGTTAGCCTTGACACTGGTGTGCCAGAACAAGCAGAATATATTAGGCACGGACTTCAATGGACTCGTATGCATCATAATGTATATAGGTATTTAGGAGAGGTGCCCGAGCGTAATAGTTTAACATTTATTATTACAATGAATAACTTGAGTGTGAGTGGAATTAAAAAGCAGTTAGAATGGATACTTGATTTACGTAAAGCGTTTAGTTCAACTTATCAGCGTATATGGTTTGATACACCATTGTTGCGTCAACCAACTTGGCAAAGTCTACAGATATTGCCATGGCCTTATGCTGAAAAATTAGAAGAAGTTGCAAATTGGATGGAACGAAACTTAGAAACCAAAGACGATCCATTCCACGGATTTAAAGATTATGAAGTACAGCGTATGCGTAGAGATATAGCGTGGATGCGTAAAGGAGATGAATTACCTGAACAATATTTGCAAAACAATCGTGCAGACTTTTATAGGTTCTTTACTGAACACGATAAACGCAGAGACACAAACTTTTTAGCAACATTTCCTGAGATGGAAGAGTTTTGGAAACAGTGTAGATATTATGCTCAAAGATAACGATAAATTTTGTGTGCGTCCGTTTATGCATAGTCTAGTAGACACCCAAGGACGTTTTATGCCTTGTTGTCGTAGTTTTGTTACAACAGATTTTAATATGAAAACACACTCTGTTGACGAGTGGTGGAATAGCGATTATCTCAATGATCTAAGAAAGCGTATAAAGAACAATGAACACAGTGATGAATGTGTTCGTTGTTATAAACAAGAGGAGCAAGGATCAAAAAGTTTTCGACAGTACAGCAATGAACGTTGGAGTGACATAACAGAACAAACAGAACAGCCACTGGATTGGGAAATACAGTTATCAAATTTATGTAACTTGAAATGCTTGATGTGTAATCCGCAATCTAGTAGTCAATTTTTAGTTGAAGAAAACAAACTGTTTGACAAGGTATGGGATCAGAAGAAATACGATTGGAATGAAAAAGACAATTACAAGATACTTGAAATAATGGAACACTGTGATAGTTTTATTCTAAGAGGAGGCGAACCGTTTATGTTGCCTTGGGTTCGCGATATTCTTTCATCATTGACACAACGTAAAGAAATAATGATTGCAACAAATGGAACTAAATTTGATCAAAGTTGGGTTGATGTATTGTCAGCACACGACATTAAGATGTGTTTAAGTATTGACGGATATGCAGAACTTAATCATTACATAAGATATCCAAGTAAATGGAATGTTATAACTAATAATATAGAGTTGATGCGTCAAATACCCGATGCTAATATTTTTGTAAACACAGTCGTACAAAATTTAAATGTATTATATATTGATAGATTATTAGAGTGGGCTGAACAGGAAGAGCTTTTTGTACAGTTTGATATATTAACAAAGCCTCATTATCTGGCACCTGTATGTTTGCCAAAAGAATTAGCTCAACTTGCACAAGATAGACTTCGTGCTGTTGACTACGAAGCACAAAATGGTTTAGAAGGAATTATCAATACATTGGATAACTCCAATGAAGAAAACTGGAAAGAATTTTTAGATATGATTACTATTAGAGATAGACATCGTGGCACAAAGATAGTAAACTATATATCCGAAATGGAGGAACACTTTGCCTAAGTTAGTTAATGAAACAGATTTAGAATTTAGAAAAAGAATTCTTGATCCAAAGAGTGCAAGTTTTTGTGGAGCCAAATGGTATAATGCTACTATATGGTTAGGCAGTGGTATGACTACAAGTTGTCATCATCCACCAGCACACAAAGTTGATGTTGATGAAGTTAAATTTAATCCAAGAGCATTGCACAACAGTTCACAAAAGAAACAAGATCGTGCTGATATGCTCACAGGTGTAAGGCCCAAAGGTTGCGAATACTGCTGGAAGATTGAAGATATTAAACGAGATAATATCAGTGATAGAGTTTACAAAAGTGTAATCTACAGTGACAAATTATTACAAGATGCATACAATACACCTCCGGAAGATGATGTTAACTTGCGTACACTTGAAATTGCTTTTGATAGAACTTGTCAGTTTGCATGTAGTTATTGTAACCCAGCGTTCAGTACTACATGGGTTAAAGATATTAAAAAGAATGGAGCATATGCCGGTCTAGAAAGCGATGGTCGTAATCACTTTACACATGAACACAACGAAGCAAGTTTGTACAAGTATTCCGAAACCAACCCATACGTTGAAGCATTTTTCAAATGGTGGGAAAGTGACTTGCACGAAACATTACAAGAATTACGTATCACTGGCGGAGAGCCGTTGATGAGCGGTCACACATGGGACCTGTTTGATTGGTTTAAAGAAAACAAAGGTAAGTCAAAAACTCGAATTGCTATTAACAGCAACTTGGGATTTGAAAGCGAAAAAGTTGAGAAATTGCTTGATGCGGCAGAACATCTTGAATTAGACTTATATACCAGCAACGAGAGTATGGGTCTACAAGCCGAATATATACGTGATGGATTAGAATGGAAACAATGGACAGCAAACGTAGAGCTACTGATACGAAGTGGTAAACTACGAGGATTGCATGTAATGAATACCATTAATGCATTATGCTTAGAAAGTTTACCTGAGTTCTTAACGTGGATGCTAGAATGGAAATCAAAGTTTGGCAGAGACTTTCCAAACTTTACACTCAATATTTTACGCTTTCCAAGTTTCCAATCACCTCTTGTGTTACCTGACGAGATTAGGGAACATCACAAGCAAAGATTACAAGATTGGTTATCTAATTTTCGTAACCATGCAATGTTACATGAACACGAAATTAATCATGTACAGCGTTTAATTGATTACTTAGATGTTGTTAAAACTCCACATAGAGAAACATTTGAAATGCCTAAACTTCACAACGATTTTAAACAATTTTATTCACAATACGACCAACGCAGAGGTAAAGACTTTACCGCTACGTTTCCAACCTTAGCGGAGTGGTACAATGGACTCAAGTAAAAAAGACTTTTATGAAAAATATGATTATAACGAAAGAACTCCGCACTTTGTCAAGCCTGAAGATTTAACAGACAAGCAACTTAGCAGACTTGTCAAAGAGGATAACTTTTGTATGTTGCCTTGGGTTCACATGCATGCCTTTCCAGATGGTAGAGTGTATCCTTGTTGTTTAGGTGATTACTGGCATCCAATTGGAGACTTACGCAAAGACACAATGCGTGAAGTATGGAATCAAGATGCGTATAAAACAATGCGTAAAAACATGCTTGAAGACAAGCCATGTAAAGAATGTACTAAATGCTATGAACAAGAACAAAACGGTTTCTTTAGTATGCGAAATGATGCTAATAGAAACTACGGACATTTGATCGAAGAAGTAAATCAAACAACAGAAGATGGCGAACATCCTGAGTTTAAGTTGCGTTATTGGGATATACGCTTCAGTAACCTATGTAACTTTAAATGCCGTTCTTGTGGTCCTATTTTTAGCAGTAACTGGTTCAACGATCATGTAAAACTGTACGGAAGAGTACCTGATGTGCTTAAAAGAGACATGGCCAGAGTAGAGTACACAACTGGCGATGAAGACGGAATGCTGAATCAAATGGAAGAACATATTCCGTATTTAGAACAAGTATATTTTGCAGGTGGTGAACCTTTGATTATGAAGGAGCATTATTACTTGCTTGAGCGTTTAATTGAACTAGGCAAGACTGATGTGCGTTTGGTATACAATACAAACTTTAGTGAAATGCGTTACAAGAAAAAGCATGTATTTGATTATTGGAAACAGTTTAAAACAGTAAATGTTGGTGCTAGTCTTGATGGCATGGGTCCACAAGCAGAGCTAATACGCAAAGGTGCAGATTGGAAACAGACTGAAGAAAACAGAGTACGTATGATGGCTGAAGTGCCACATGTTGACTTTTATGTTAGTGCTACAGTCACTAGTCAAAACGTTTTACATGTACTAGACTTTCACAAAGACTGGGTTGAAAAAGGGTTTATTCAACCACAGGATTTTAATGTTAATATTTGTCAAAGTCCTGAATGGTATCGTATTGATATTTTTCCAGAGAAGTTTAAAAAAGAAGTTATTGAACCTGCATATCGCAAACACATTGAATGGTTAGATCCACAAGATAAGTTACGTAGAGCAACAACAGGATTTGAAAGTGCTATTAACTTTATGATGAGCAACGATGGATCAAAAGAATGGCCAAGGTTTGAAGAAGAAATTACAAAGTTAGATCGCATACGCAACGAAGATTTTTGGAAAACATTTCCGGAGTTGGAGTCGGCACGTGGATAATAATTCCAAGACAATATGTATGTTACCTTGGGTTAGTATGGAAACAACACCAATGGGTACCAGTCGACCTTGTTGTTTAGCAATGGACGAAATTACAAAACCAGATGGTACAAAGTATGCACTACGAGAAAATACACTTGAAGAAATATATAAAAGCGAATACATGGTTGATTTACGTGAACAGTTTTTGCGTGGAGAAAAACCTAAAACATGTAGTCGCTGTTGGGATGAAGAAGATGCAGGACGCACAAGCAAACGCATGAACACAGATGTGCGTTTCAAACATGAACGCCCGTTGATAGATTTTTCTGACACCAATCCTGACAGTTTATGGTTTATTGATCTAAAACTTGGAAACATTTGTAATCTTAAATGTCGTATATGTGGAAGTTGGTCAAGCAGTAAATGGGCAAGAGAAGAAATTGATTATATACGCAAATACAAAAATAGAAATGCCAAGGATCATATTGCATACAAGTGGCTTAAAGATGGCAAGTGGCCTCGTGAGTCTGAAGTATTTTGGGAGAACATGATTGACTTACTGCCTAACATAAAATACTTTGAGTTTACAGGTGGTGAACCTTTTATGATCAAAGAACACTTTCAATTGCTACAACAAGCAGTTGACGGCGGCTTTGCAAAAGATATTGAAATACATTACAATACCAACGGCACACAATATCCAGAAGAGTTTGTACATTTATGGAAAGAGTTTAAGTATGTTGAGATTGCATTTAGTATTGATAACGTAGGCAAACGATTTGAGTACGAACGTTTTGGAGCTCGCTGGGACGAAGTATGCGAAAATATAAAACGTTTTAGAGACTTGCGTGATCAGAATAACAATATTAAGTTGCAGATTTGTTTAACTGTAAATATTCAGAATGTCTACTACTTGAAAGATTTATGTGACTGGATGCGTACACAGGACTTTGATTATCATCACTTTAATATGTTACATGATCCGCGCCACCAAAACATTGGTGAAATGACAATAGAAGCAAAACAAATAGTAACCAATCGTTTAAAACAAGATCAATTTCATCCACACGATAAAAATGAAATTGATAAACTAATAAAGTTTATTGACAATGGACCTAGCAGTAATGGTAAAGACTTTGTTAGATTAATGAAACAAACAGATACATATCGTAAAGAAAACTTTTTAGAAACACATACACAAATAGCAAAGGCAATGGGTTACAGTGATACGTGAGGTACAACAAATATCCACAAACGGATACAAGTTAAAACACAATATCCCCAATGGTGTTAAAAATAAGTTGTTTAATCATACAACGCAATTTGACCCTATTACTGAAACATGGCATCTTGGAGGCTACAGAGAGTTGTGGTGGTTAGATATTGATCGTGATAGTATTGTACGCAATGAAATAGCAGGTAGATTTTCTAGCCTTGATATTGACAAGCAAAAGGTGCGTGGTGTTGAAATATGGTTTGATCATGCTGGCTATGAAAACGCAATGCATACTGATGATCCTAATAGTGTTTGTAATATTATTATGTTGTACTTAGGAGAAGAAAGTAACAGTGAATCAATGGGTACTTACTGGTATGAAAATGATATCAAGTACGAAGTTGACTATGAAGTAAATACTGGACTAATGTTATTAAATTCGCACACAATACAACACGGCATGAAAGGTAAAGTTCCTAACAATGTTATTCGAAAATCTTTATATGTAAATTTTTAATATGATAAAACCAGACAAAAAACCTGAAAATTTGTGTATGGCTCCGTGGACACATACCTACCTAAGTCCGCAAACAGAACGCAGACTTTGTTGTGCTAGTAGAGAACCAGCACAGAACTTTGAGCAGTATATTGATACAGACTCAGGAACAGGTGAATATAAACCTACCACACTAGACGAACACTGGAACAGCGAACACATGAAAAGTGTTAGGCGTAGAATGATGTCTGGTGAAGAACTTAGTGAATGTGAAGTTTGTACTAACAAGTTATTAAACACAGATGTTTACAGAAGTTATTTTAATAACCTATTTGGACATAAATATGATAGTATATGGGATCACACCGATCCTGATGGTACGACCCGTTTAAAGCCAGTTAGTTGGGATTATAGGTTTTCAAACCTATGCAACTTCAAATGTCGTATGTGTGGTGATATGCTCAGTTCAAGTTGGGAAGCCGAGCAACGTAAGCATAATATGATAAATTGGGAAGATCCTAAGAACAACTGGATGCGACCTAATCTCAAAAAACAAATAGAAAAATTTCAGTCAACTCAGATAGAACAGGAGTTTGCTGAAGCAGTTGAAAGTCACCGCGTAGAAGAAGTCTACTGGGTAGGTGGCGAACCTTTAATGTATGAACAGCATTGGAGGTATATGAAGAGAATTATAGAGCTAGGAGATGGACCAAATGTTTATGCAAGATATAACACTAACTTATCTAGGATTAGTTATTCTGGCACTAATCTTTATACTGATATTTTGGCTAGGCTACGTGATTGGCAAATATGTGCAAGCCTCGATGGCACGGGACGAATTGGAGAGTATATTCGAACAGGTCTCAATTTTGACCAGTGGCTTGAAAACTTCAATAAAGGAGTTGAGGTCAGCAACCACTCGCGCCAAATTCGTATTGACTTCACTCTTACCTTACCAGGACTCTTTGAAGTCCAAAAAATACAAGAACTCGCAAAAAGATTAGGTGTAGGAATACTTGCTAAAGTAATCTTTAGTTTTAGTCCTGACATTGTAATGTCGCCATTGGCATTGCCTCGTAACCTGTTGGATAAATGGTTAGATGAACTTATTCCTTCAGTTGATGGTGCGTTAAAAGATGTGCTAGTACAACTAAAGAATAGACCAACATTTGCAGAACAATGGCCAGATCAGTATGAAGCAGGACTACAAAAAGGCAAAGCACGTATATTAAAATTAGAACAAATTAGAACACAAGATCTGACGATGACAGATATTCTATCTTCACGGCATGATATATTAGATTGGTGGTTAGAAATATGACACGAGAAGTTAAAGTAGTATTAAGAAATCCAGTTAACAAAAGTAAAACAGTTGATTTTCATATTGACGTTGAGCAAACTATAATGGGACGTAACTGGCTAGGTGCATTAAATGGATTATTAATAAATGATTCCTACTTAGAAAAGAACTTTTTATTCTTGGGTTTTCCTAATACTGCTAGAGATATTAACTTCATATGTAAAGAGTTACAGTGGGTCAAAAATACTATCAATGATTTTTTTAACAAGGAGTATATAATAAGAGAAATATTTACACCAAAAACATTGAGAGATGGCATGAACCCAAATCAGGATATTATGAACAGATTGCATAATCATTTTGAAGTACTACAAGGTAGTGCATGGGGATTGAGTGACTGGTATAAAAAAGCAAATCACGAAACTAAGTTTGCTATTAGACAGTTAAACAATTTGTGTCACGAAGCAGAATCATTAATGCTGAGCCAGAAGAAACAAATTGAGGCACCGCAGTGGATGCGTCCGTCTCAGATCACAACATTTTTAAATGCTCCTAGATTTGATTATCCCGACGAGCATAAGCGGACATTCAACAAGGAAAGATATGATCGTACCTTTGGTACTGTTTACCAACACTGGACTCAAGTAGGAAAAACATTATATGAAGTGTTCGTTGATGAAGGCGCACCTGATTTAACAGACGCAATGTGTGAAGAGATTACTCATTTGCGTTACTACAGTGGCGAGTTTGACATTGAATGGTCACGTGATATTACCTATGCTGGTGAATATCCGTGGCACAAGCAACGAATGGATGAATATGCAGATTGGTTAGAGCGTAATGGTTTTAATCACAATGACACACAATACAACTATGGATATCATTCAGTTGGACAAGTTGATCTAGTAGGTAGTTTTGGTACAGACAATCCTGAAACAGTGTGGGAGATCATTGGCGAACACTTAGACATTGTAAAAATTGAAACACTTGAGGCTTCATGTGATTTTGATTATTGCTGGACAGACAAGGATTATTATGACGTACAAATTGAAAGGTTAAAACCAGGTTATGATTATAGTAGCCGGGGGTGATAGTTTTGTTGCAGGAAGTGAACTAGAACACTCTGATAATAATTTTACAAAGTTGGTTAGTCAACAATATACCAATTATATAAATGTAGCAACACCTGGCAATAGCAACGAAGCAATCGCTAGACAAACAATTAATGCATTAGAGTCATTAACAAAAGATAAGTTTGCTATAGTTAGTTGGACATTTCCAGGACGCTATGAGTTTCGTTTCAATTACGATACCAAACAACGTACAGGGCATTGGTATTCAATTAACTCGTGGACAATTGAAAGTGACTTATCTTCAATTGAAAAAGAGTTCCATACCCAAGATGATGGTATTCTAACGGCTCAACAAGATACTATTAAAAGAGCAAACGAGACAGGTGTTGCTGGCTTTGCTCAAACATTCTATAAACATGTTGGTAGCAGTGAATACTGGGAAATATATAGCACACTAAAAGAAATAGTGTACTTACAAAACTACTTAAAATCTAATAGTATTCCCTACATGTTTACCTGTGCTGACAACTGTATATTATACAATTATACAATAGAAAATGCCGATGTGTCAATCAAAACTTTGTACAATCTAATAGATATGAACAAATGGTTTTGGTTTCCAGAAGGAACAAAGAATGGTGAAACTCAGAACCCTAGAGGTTTTTACCAGTGGGCACTAGAGAATAAATACAAGGTAGGCACTACACACCCCTTAGAAGATGCACATAAATCAGCCGCAAACCTAATGCAGGAGTTTTTCAATGATCAAATGGTTTAAGAGTTTAATTAACCGTGTGAAATTAGAGATTGCATATCGCAAAAAACTTAAAGAATTACGCAAACGGGATCCGTTTATCTATAAATGAGTAAACGTAGATTATTAACCGTTGGTGATAGTTTTACATATGGAGATGAACTTCCTAATAGAGAAGTTGATGCCTACCCATATCTAATGAAAAACTTATTGGGCTTTGACGAAGTAGTTAATCTAGGACTTTGCGGTGCTAGTTCTGATTATGTTTTTAGAACAACAATTGAAACTTTAATCAACGAAACATTTGATTTAGTATTAATAAGTTGGCCGGAACAAAGTCGTTTTGAAGCACTTGATTTACCAAATACAGAACCTTCGCAGTTCATGTCAATTCGTGCTCGAACACAAAAAGAACCAGACTGGATAACAGACTATTATAAGTATAGTTATGATATCGCTTGGGGATTTCGAAAACAGTTTAATCAGATAATTGCATTGCAAGGATTTTTACTAAATCGTAATCAACGTTATCTAATGTATAATGTAGCTGGTTTACAAGGTTACTATGACGAATACTATCAACTTCTTGAAGCTCAGTTTAGAGAAATTGATAAAAGATTCTTTGTTGGTTGGCCTAAAGACGGCATACTAGAATGGCAAGGAAATTGTGTTAAAGGTCCTGGAGGTCATCCTTTAGAACTTGGACACAAAAGAATAGCAAAGGTTATTGATGAGTATATTAGGAATATCAGCTGGATTTCATGATGCGGCAGTAAGCGTTGTAGACGAACAAGGAAATATTTCATTTGCAAGTCATAGCGAAAGATATAGTAGAAATAAAAATGATAAAGACTTATGTCGTGAGCTGTTGAGCGAAGTTGATTTTGACGATATTGATACTATTGCATACTACGAAGATCCAATTAAGAAACAAGTAAGACAGTGTTATGCAGGCCAAAAAATTGATTGGTCAAACATTACAGTAAGGCATGTATTAAAGAATCAAGGCGTTCCTTTTCAGTGTAACACTAAAATTCATAAGTATGATCATCACTTATCACATGCGGCCGCAGGGTTTCAAACATCACCATATGATGTTGCTACAGTAGTTGTAATAGATGCCATTGGCGAATTTACAACCGCTAGTATATGGCGAGCAATGTATGATAACCAAGGCATTGCACGATACCGTCAAATATGGAAGCAAGGTTATCCTCATAGTTTGGGATTATTCTATAGTGCAATGACAAAACATGTTGGTTTAAAGCCAATGGACGAAGAGTATATTTTTATGGGCATGGCCGCTTGGGGTGAGAATAAACATTTTGATACAATATACAACGACTTTATTCTAAACTCACGAGACTTTACATTTAGACAAAATTGTCATGCTGGTATTGACGAAGATTATTTGCCAGGAGCATTGGATATTGATCTTGCGGCTAGTGTACAAGCTATAACTGAACACTTGGTAACTCGTTTATGCAATAGAGCAAGGCATAGTTTTTACAGCAACAACTTGGTATTAATGGGTGGTGTTGCTCTCAATTGTGTCGCTAATAGTAAAATTGATAGTTTTGATAATATTTGGATTATGCCTAACCCAGGTGATGCAGGTAGCAGTTTAGGTGCGGCGGCATTGAGTTATAAAAAGAAACTTAACTGGCAAGGTCCGTTTTTGGGCTGTGATATCCCGGGTGAATATCCAGTGGACCAATTACTTGATCTATTATTAGAAAAACAAATTGTAGGTGTAGCAAGTGGTCGTGCAGAGTTTGGACCACGAGCATTAGGCAATAGAAGTTTACTAGCAGATCCAAGAGGAGATGATATTAAAGATAGAGTAAACGAAATTAAACGTAGACAAAAGTTTAGGCCGTTTGCTCCAATGATATTAGAAGAACAAGCACAAGCATATTTTGATTTGCCCAAGGCTTGGGTTCATAGTCCGTATATGCAAAGTGTTGGAATATGTAAATCTCCAAAAAAGTTTCCTGCTATATGTCATGTTGACAATTCAAGCAGAGTACAAACTGTAGGTAAAGAGCCAGAGTTTAAACATATTAGAGAGATGTTAGAAAAATGGTTTATACTAACTGGATGCCCAATGTTACTAAACACCAGTTTAAATATCAGAGGTGAACCAATAGTAAACACTAGAGCTGATGCTGATCGTTTTGAAGATCAATACGGCATAGATGTTTGCAGTTAAGAGGACAATAAAATGAGTATTGAAGATTGGAGTAGACCCACTGCTCAATTCTTAGGAAGATTTCAACCTTGGGATCCAGGACATCGTGCTATACTTGATTCTATGATCTATAAAGGTAGACTCGAAACTCCAGCAATGTATAGAACAAGCAAAGCTCAACAAGTTGTTATAATGGTGCGAGCACCACACAAGAAAGATCCTTACACATTTGAACAAATTAAAAAAACAATCGAAGATGATCTCAAAGTTGATTATCCTAAAATGATTGAAATAATTCAAGTTCCAAATATTACTAATGTTTTCTACGGACGTACAATTGGTTATGATGTTGAACGTATACATATTGATAAAGATCTTGAACCACTTGAAACTAAAACAACGATTGCTGAAAAGCAACATTTTAACAGAGACTTTTGGGCAGGAAGGCAATAATGGAATTAATACTAGCACCAGATCCTTGGTTAGCGAAAGCAGTAACCGCAGTGGATATTGATAACCCAGGATTTGATCCTGGGCAAATGAAAAACGAAATGGTAGACTTGATGGTACAACATGAAGGCATGGGTTTAAGTGCTAATCAAGTTGGAATTGATCACCGTTTGTTTGTTATTGGCGACAGCAAAGAAAATAGTACATTGTGTATCAATCCAACAATACGTATTGACGAAACAACTGATGATGAGGTTGTAGTAGACTATGAAGGTTGTTTAAGTTTTCCAATGGTGTTTGTTAAGATTGCCAGACCTAAAACTGTTATTGCTGAGTTTTATAATGAAAAACTTGAGTTGCAAACAGAAACATTAACTGGTTATACTGCCAGGTGCTACTTGCATGAGTTTGATCATTTAATGGGTATTACATTCAAAGATCGATGTAGTAAACTAAAATGGGATATGGCTACAAAGAAAGCAAAGAAGTTACTTAAATAGATTGTGTTTTAATTCGTCCCACATAGAATTAAGAAAACATTGACTTTCAAACTTTTGTCTATTAGACTTTAGTGCAGGAGCCATATCTTTAAGCATAGATTCTAATTCACTATGTGGCATTGCACAGATATCTTTAATAACTTTATTAACAGCCAACAAACGATCAACAGGGTCAACTATATTATCGTAACTTTCGTCCCACCAGTCATTGAACGTTTTAAATCCGTGACTTCTAAAGTATAACAAGTTACCCGGAGGACCAAGTAATACAAATGGCATTTCGCTGATTATAGGTTTGAATATCTTTTCTGTTAAGTGACATTTGTTAGTCCAAAATTCAGTCTCTGTAACAACAAACAAGAAACTTTCCATGCATTGTTTAACTGCACTAAGTACCATACTTCCGTTTGGTATATGACTCAATGATTCTGTATCAATACGTAACTCTTCTAAATCTTTTAGTTCGTTTTTAGCCCAGGTAAAATCATACTTGTAAGTATCTTCTGCCCAATCAAGTTGTTTAATGTTGTTTCCGTGTTCTGGACAATCAACACTATAACTGATATTTCCGTGTTGTAATAGATTGTTGCGTTTTAAATCAGCAACGTGCAAACTACGATAACTTCTAGCATTACCTGTAATTCGGTTAAATGTAATAAATTTCTTCTTGACTTTTCGATCAACTGGTGCTATAATATCTGGACAGTATTGATAACCGCGGAACCAATCATGTGCGGCAAATACATGATAAAAGTAATAGCAATCTTCAAAGCCGTACTTGTCGTTGAAATAGTTTTTTGACTCACTGTGGTATTCAGTGTTAAGTAATATTATACGTCTATTAGGCCATGAGTCTCTAACGTAATCAAATAACGGATCATTGTAACCTGGAATAAGAGGTTCTTGATCATAGCAAAACAATACAGGGCCATCGTCGCCACTGTTTAACCATTCGAGGCTTTCAACAGTGCTAGAACCAAAAGGAAACGGATATACTAACACAACACCTTCGGGCCAATGTTGGTTTGCTAACGCGAAGATGTTTTCATAATGAGAGTGAATATTATACATGTTTGATGTTTTTTACTTTGGCCCTAAGCCTGGTTTATTTGAGTTTGAGAAGCCTGCTTCAAGTTTAACTGAAGCTATCAAACTAAGTCGTACTAGGTATTGTTTCTATTTATATGGCGGTAATGACTACTCAAACTTTAACTTTCATGTGGTTCCAGAGCCTTGGATGGAAAAGTATGTACATTGTTGGGCCAGCCAATGGCAACGTGATGGCGAAGTATATCTTGTGAGTAAACGTATACAAGAAATGCAATACCATTTCTGCACAGATCAAACTGTAACACGTTTGTCAGACAAATCAAAATTTATTAATACTGAATATACAGAAAATTTTGATTATAGTTGGCATCCTGATCCACATGAACCTGACTACAGTTATTACTTTCCTACACAACACCAAAGTGCAGGAGGTCCTGTGTATTCTGGCACTGCTGGAGTTAAGTTAGTTGATGCACAAATAGCAACAGCATTTCCAGTATTAGATAATTGGCATATTCCCAATGACATGTCAATTGATACCAGTTGGCATCCTAACATATTAGATCCAGAATACACATACCATTTTCCTACTAAGTGGCAAAGTGCAGGTGGCATTACATACGGAATGGGTGAACAAATTAAAATTGCAGACTTTATAAGTACGCAAGACGAAAGCAAAGAATGTTGGACAATACCCGACGATGTTGATGAATCAACAGTTGACTTTACATGGAAACCCAATGTACTTGATCCTCCGTACATATACCATTTTCCAATTGGTGATATACAATCAAGCGGATTGATGTACACTGTTGAAGGTGCTACAGAAGTTAAATTGATGGATTATTTTCCAGGACACGACATTGGCACCTTCAAAGAAATAGATGTATTTTACGTAGATAAAAACAATAGTTTAGCTAAGGCAAGGTACGAAAAACTACTAGAAAAGTACCCTGGAATGCAAAAGATTCGCTACGCCAACTCAATGTTGGAAACAGTACGCAGATGTGTTAGTCGTAGTAGTACCAATAGATTTTGGATTATTAGTAGCGAAAATGTATATGATGAATTTGATTTTGATTGGCGTCCTGAGAGTTGGCAAAGTTATATGACTCATGTGTTTGGTAGCCAATGGCAAAAATGGAGTGATACTTTTTTAATTAACAAGTTTGAATTTCAACGATCAAGTCAATGGGCCAACTCCATAACGGAGTTTCCAAATTTAAATTTTGTTAAAGAACAATCTGTTACTGTACCTGATGATCTACATGCTATTGTATATGTTGATTGGGGTAATGAACAAAGTCAAGTTCAACTTGACAAACTGCAAAGTCAACACAATAATATAACTGTTACACGTTTTGTTGACAACTATCTGGATACATTCAAAAGAATTATTAACAACCACGAAGGACATGAATACATTTGGATCATCAACAGTATTTGTGACTATGCTCGTTTTGATTTTAGTTGGCAACCTGAGCCTTGGCAAAACGAAATGATACACGTATTTCCTAGTAACGGACAAAAACGAGGAGATACTTTTTATATACACGTTGAGAGTTTTAAAACTCAGATGTATGATTTAGAAATACTGGATTGGTTCAACGTTATTAATTATACATTAGAACAAGAACTAAAAAGATGGCCAATGCCTGTTGTTGAATACACCACTGATAACATGGTTGATACAATTAACAATTATGTTTGGTCCAATTTTCCATATGCCGTTTTTCAGAAACAAGATAATCTATTACCTAACATGGGGGCATCAATACGTTACACTTCCGAAGTATATGGTGCTATATGTTTGTGGAGGCAAAAAGACCGTGAGGTTGTAAGTTTAACCAGCGACAATAGCTTGGCTGTTATACCTCGTGATATTAGTAAACGTCAAATTGAACAGGTATATGACTTTCCTTATATTAATAAAAAGTCTCCGGGACGTTCTGATTTTATACCACGACCATTGGATATATGTTTTATCAGTAACGGCGAGACTGAAGCAAATCGTTGGTACACACATCTAATAGATGTAGCAATTACAAAAGATCCAGCAGGAGCATTAGAACATAAGAATACAATACATCACATTGAAGGTATTGATGGTCGTGTAAAAGCATACCAAGCCGCGGCCCATGCATCAAACACTGAATGGTTCTTTGCAGTGTTTGCTAAAATTGAAGTAGAACGAGACTTTGATTTTACTTGGCAACCAGACTATTTCCAACAAGCAAAGCACTATATTTTTAATGCACGTAATCCAGTAAACGGATTAGAATACGGACACATGGGGGTTATAGCTTATAATAAGCGTCTTACACTAGCCACAAACCAACCAGGACTGGACTTTACACTGAGTGCTCCACATGAAGTTGTACCAGTTCTTAGCGGCACTGCTCATTACAATACAGACCCGTGGATGACTTGGCGTACAGCATTTCGTGAAGTATTGAAACTGAAACAGTTTGATGACATAAACCCTAGTATTGAAAATGAAGCTAGACTTACTTCTTGGCTAACAAAAGGTCGAGATAGTTTGAATGGTGTTTATAGTATACAAGGTGCAAGTGATGCACTTAGATATTATGAAGAAGTAGATGGTGATCCTATAGAGCTACAAAAGAGTTTTGATTGGGCGTGGCTCAAAGAAAAGTTTGAGTCAAGTTAGTTTTGCTTCTACTAGGTTTGCCATAAGTTGAGATAGTCCGTTGTGTGATACAGGACCAGGATGCATCATGTCTCTTGCAAGATCTCCCTTGGGGTGTTGCCGGTGCAGGAGTTGATTACTGTTTAAGTGTATAATTGGAATATTTAAACTTTCTAGTAGAAAGTAAATTGCCATAATATTTCTTTCATCAAACAGTGTGCTATTCTCATCATTAAGCCACCAATGTTTACCTATTAATGTAGCACTATCTGACGCAGTGTTCACTTGTTGAACATCATGATGATTTGTACGTATTTCAAGTCTTCCAATTGGTGGCACAAGCATTGCAACAAATTTAGGTTTTACTATCTTTGATAATATCATTGACTTAACAATATTATATATACTGTCTGTACCAATTCCGCCAACTCCTAAATTGGTTACAGTCATATTTAATTTTTGACCAAGTTGGTAGCACCATATCTTATCCTCGGGTAACCCAATGCCCATAGTGTTACTACATCCTAGTGCTACTATATCTGGCTCAGTATAGAACTCTCCACGAAACCCGTGTGCATTGATATGATATGTAATATTTCCTGGTTGTGTCCATTCCTTGTCTGCAAAAAACTCAGGAAACTTTTTAATATTTGTTAGGTATAGCTTTTCGGTATCCGTTGGAAGCCAGTCAAGGGTTTGGCCTCTAAAGTCACGGATATCTCCGTTCAAGCCTTTTTCAAATGCTGAAGCATGTACTTTGTTACTGTAAAGAAACTTATCAAGTTTTCTAGTACTTGGATGCATTATCTTTAACTTGTTCTGCAATAAATTCAACTTCAGCATCAGTTAGTTCAGGATATATAGGTAAACTCAATTGGTTATTTGCTATAGTTACAGCCATGTTGGTTTGTGTGGCTTGGTGTTCTATTCCGGCTCTAAGGTCGGCATCGTAAATACTATAAGCACATTCAATAAAGGATTGATAGTTGCCAAGAGCTTTATCGTAGTGTACTTTTGTTGCAATTCCTAACTCTTGTAGGTTATACTTTAATCTATTTCTACTGGTTACATTTGGATTAACAAATATTGGATATTTGTGATAACTTGATTCAACATCATCATGTACAACAAGTGTTCTAATATGATTGTTAAATTCATCATTCCAGTAAGTTGCAATCTTCTTTCGGCGTGCTTGCCATTTATCAAAGTGGCCCAACTTCACTAACATACAAGCACAATCCAGTTCGCTCATACGACTGTTGGTTCCACTGTGAGAATAGTTATTTTCTTTGCCATTGGTAGCAAGGTCTCTAACACTTGATGCAATAGCCATGTCATCAGTTAATACCATTCCGCCACTGCCATAACTGTTAAAGTTTTTCATTGGATCAAAACTTAATATACTAATGTCTCCAAAGCTACCACTTGGTTTACCTTGAAACGTGGATCCAAAACTCTGAGCGGCATCTTCAATAACAGGTAACTTTGTAATTTGTCCAAAAAATTCTGTAATTAATTTAATTTTACTATAATCAACCATGTTACCATATAGGTTAACATATACCAAAGCATCATAGGTTTTTTCAATATCTTCATCGGTTGTCAGATCTATTAGACCATCTTTGTCAACATCAATTAAATGTGGGATATAACCAGTTTCAATTATACTGTTAAGAGTTGCAACAAAACTTAAACCTGGTATTGCTATCTTGCTACGAAAGGGTAGCTTGAGAGATCTAATAGCGAATATCAACGCCTGTGTTCCGCTGTTAACAGCAATAGCATATTTGCGATTGCATCGTTCAGCAATTACACTTTCAAAAGTCTCTGTGTAGTATCCGTTTAGGTGTTGTCCTGTAGACCAAACTTTATCAGCAGTATCAAGAAGCTCACTTCGCAAACTTTGATATTGCCGCTTTGTTCCAGTAAACGGAATTTGAAAGCCACTCATGATATAAGCCAAATCCTTCTTCAATATCAACTTGGGGATCAAACCCAAAGTCTTGTTTTGCCGCGGTAATGTCTAATGCTCCACGACTTGGAAAATCATCATCTTTTTCATTGATCTTAATAGTACCTTTTCCAGCAATCTCAACTGCTAGTTCAGCGGCCGCTAATAAAGTCTTACTGTGGCTCTTGGTAATGTTATAGGTTTTATTTTCTGCTTCTTCGCTTAATCCGGCACTCGTAATACCTTGTGCGGCATCACCAACATATGTAAAATCAAGTGTTTCGTGTTCACCATTGACAGTAAGCTCTCCGCCTCCCATTGCAGTTAACAGAAACTTACTAATAACTCTATCACTTAAATCAAGCGGACCATAAACTGCACTTGGTCTAATGATAGTATAATTTAGTCCATACTTTCTGTGATAGTCTTTGACCAATTGTTCACCAGCAAGTTTTAAAATACCGTATTCACCTTGTGGATTTAGTACTGCATCTTCAGTAACATTATCTTCAAAGTCTCCATATACCATACTAGAACTAATATAAACAATTCTTTCTACATTGTATTTGACACAGTGTTTTAAAGTATTAAGCAATCCGCCAATCATTGTATTACCGCAGAACTGTGGACTTAGTCCAACAATCTTTTGTCTAGGAGGACAAGCCAAATGATACAAAACTGTTGGTTTTACAAAGTTAAAACAAGATTCAAAATCGTTTGTTTCAATGTCTTTGTGTAGGTAATTTAAACTAACAAGATTAGGTGGCAGGTCGTGTACTAGTTTAAGTCTTTCACCAAATAGATATCCTAATTCTTTCATACTAATTGCATTGTTATAATTTGTTAGGTTGTCAACAATGGCTGTAGGGATATTTTGACTAACAAGTTCTTGTACTATATTATGACCAATAAGTCCTAATCCGCCTGTTACTAATGCTCTGGTCATACTGCCATCTCCGCTTTAATTGTTTCGTGACTTTGATAATTCTGCAAACGTATATCATCCATTGTAAAATGATCAATATGTCTTTTTTCTGGATTTAGCCAAAGTGTAGGTAAAGGCAACGGTTCTCTTGCAAGTTGTTCTTTAACTTGATTGACATGGTTAAGATATATATGTGCATCGCCTAATGTATGCACAAACTCGCCTACTTTTAGATTGCATACTTGGGCAATCATATGTGTGAGTAGACTATAACTTGCAATGTTAAATGGTACTCCAAGAAACATGTCGCAACTTCGTTGGTACATTTGACAACTTAATTTGTTGTCTGTGCTAACATAAAACTGAGCCATAATATGACATGGTGGTAATGCCATTAGATCTAGCTCGCCTACATTCCATGCACTTAGTATATGTCTACGTGAAAATGGATCTTGTTTAATACCTTCAATTAGTTTTTCAATTTGATCTGTTCCCCATTCACGCCATTGTACACCATACACTCTACCAAGGTCGCCTTTGTATTCCGCATTAGGTAACCAGTAGTCTGCTTCTGCATTAGGAGACCAGATAGTTTTCTTGTTTTCATCTCTTGTTTTGTGTAATATTTCGGCTAGTCTACGTTCGTCGCCACTGCCTTCTAAGAACCAGAGCAACTCGCTAACTACACTTTTCCATGCAAGTTTCTTTGTAGTTACTGCTGGGAAACCTTTGTTTAGATCATAACGTTGTTGCATACCAAATAAACCAATGGTACCAACGCCGGTGCGATCTCTGCGTTCTTGTCCGTTTATTAGTACTTCTTTAATGGCGTTTAAATAATTTTTCATAACGTATAAATGTCGCTTTTTGGTCTGGCCCTGATGAACTGCTTCTTGGAATAAAATCACGAGTTACTAAATTGTCAACATTGATTCTAACATCAGTTTTAAATTGACCTTGAATTTGAGTGATGTGTATTTGATCTAATATATTATGAACCTGCATGATTATTTTAGGTCCACCAATAACATATATTTTTTTATCTTGATGTTTGAATTCTAAATCTAATATGGACTTCTCAAGGTTAGTTCCGTTAATTGGTAAAGCATGATCACCTAGTGTATCAGGGCGAGAAGTTACTACGTAACAAGTTCGGTTTACCAATGGCTTGGGCATCTTCTTATCGTCCCAAGTCTTTCTTCCCATTACTACAACATTATTCATAGTGAGGTCTTTAAACTTTTGCAAGTCTTCTGGAACATACCAAGGCAATGTGCCTTTATATCCCATTCCTCCTCTTGAATCTACTGCTAGTAATGCTGATATCATGTAAGATCCTTTAATATTTTATCTGTTAATGGTTGCACACTATTTGCAACTGAGTCGAGATTAATATAAAAATCTACATCTCGTATAATATCTTCCATATCGGATAAACGAGTATTAATTTGTAGCTCAATTTCATCAGGGTGTAGCTGACCTTCGTCAAGCAATTCCTGAATATCAATTCTTACTACAGACCCGTCTTTAAGATTAACGTCTAACGACTCCAAACAAGTGATTGGAACTTGAGCTTTATCAACATCGTTTAGTATTCGTTCCCACTTGTCTTTCTTGGTAATCTTAAGCCGTTTGCTTTTTGGTCCTCGTCGTCTTTTTGCGGGTTGTGGTACTTTTGACATTTGGATTGAGCCCTTTAGCTTCTTCTTTTAATCGCTTTGCTTCAGCCATTAATCCCTTTGCATTGGTTTCATGAGCTTTGGCTTGTTCCAGTAAATTAGTTGCGATTGCCTCATTGGATAATACTCCACCATCCGGTGCATTAATTACTGGCGGTGCAACTGTCTCCATAGGTGCTGGCGGTTCACCAACATCTCTTCCTCTATTATAAGCCCTTGCATGATTAGCGGCCATACCTTGATTTTCATCTAGTGCTTTGGCCTTTTGTGCGGCTTCATTACCAGCTTTAATATCTGCTAGTAATGTATTAACCTCATCTAATCTTTGCTTGGTTGAAACATTAGGAGTCAACAATACCTGATTAGTTGGTACCTTTTTAATACGATGTTCGTTGTGTAGAACATCTAGTAAATTTCTATTGTCCGACATAGTTGTACGATGAAGTACATCAGCTAGATCTGGAGTGGCTTGAGCCGGCTCGCTATCAACTGCTTTAATTAATTCATCGTGTACTTGTGCTGGTAAATCATCAGTATATACAACGAGAGCCATATGTGCTTCATCTGGTACTTGTCTAAATGCGACTACACATTTACGTTGATTATGCTGAGCTACGTGTTTTGTAAAACCTGCCATTTTTATTCTCCTGCTGGCTCCTCATCGTCACCACTTAATTCACTAGCGATATTATCGCCTTCTGCTGGTGCGTCTGAGATAGAACCTTCTGATTGTGTACCTTCTGTCTTAGGAGCTTCTCTGGTGATTGCTCCGCTAGTTTCCAGAAAGTTAAGTAAACGGTCATGAAGTCCGCCTACATTTGCCATTTCATCGGCACGAAAACCACCGCGTCTGGCAATAACTTGGATAGTTTGCAACATTAACAATAAGTCACTAACGCCTAATCCTGCGGCACTTGGTGTGTCGCCTGGGGGAGTTGGCTCAGTACTTACTGGCTCTGGTGCTTCAACTACTTCGTTTTCTACTTCATCACTCATAGTTTTTAGTCTCCTTTAATTGAATAAACTACTCTGTTATTTAACGTGTATTTGTACTGTATCCAAATATTATTTCGGTTAGTACGTAATTTTTGAACTATTGAACGTATCCATCAATAAAGCAAAGTAACTGGCTTCGCTATTTTCTTCAAATCCTGCTATATGTGTCATCTCTCTTGATCCAATATTTTGCATATCTTTTTGTGCAAAAGGTCCAACATAGAAACGACTATTTAAGTTTTCATAAATCCAATCTGTAACATCTTTTTCATGTACATAAAGATTGAATGTTACACTGTCAAAATGCGGTGGAAGATGATATAAACGTCTGAGACCTTGTACTTCAATAGCATTTGGCTCATTAAACTTTAGCATCTTTTTCTTCCTTATCACTGACGTCGTCTACTACACGAACAATTTTAATAGGCTGTTGATCGTCATTGTGAATCTGATCAATTTTAGTTTCAAGTTCTTTGTTTGCAGTAACTATGAACTCATTCATTAACTCGGGCCTGTCCATTGCTATTGCAATTTCAACACTACGACTTAGATCAGAAAGTACCCATTCAAGTCTTTTAATTCGTTCGATGGCACTCTCTAAATCTTCAGGAATATTGGCCCACTTGGGGCCAATATCAATTTCTTCTTTTGTTGTTTCTGGATCCATTGCTGTCATTTCATAAACCTATCAATAAATTTAAAAGTTTCGTCTTGGCTTTTTGCAGTTACATCTTCGTTGTATGTATAAACTTGATGTCCGTAGTAAGTGTTTTTGCTAAAACCATTTAGTTGTTGGCAATCCCAACAGTGAGTTGCATCATACTCAATAAACTTGCTCTCAGGCAACTTCTTTGTGATACTACTATATAACCAACTGCTACATCCTTCGCCAACTTCAACGTCATCACTTCCAGACATCCAAAGTACCGGACGTTTAATACTGCTATCAAGATAAGTTTGGCTTGGGTAAGCACAACCTGCATACAAACTTACATGAGCTCTTGGAGTAGCAAGACCCTGCTTTTCGGCTTTGTCAATAACATGACCATCAATTGCCGCGGCACCAATCTGTCCACCTAGGCTGGTTCCAATGGTAAAGATTTGATTTTTGTTTACACCTGGCACTTCAGCAAGAGCCTGCACACCGTTGTATACATCACGTACTAAACGATCATGTGATAGATGTTTATTCTTACCACAGTTCCAAGGACGGCTTGCACTACGACCTTCGTTGTAATCAGTAACGGCAACTACGTAACCTTGCTCCAATAACGGATCAATCCAGTTACGTTTAATGTCTGTTGAATTAAAATGTTGTACACCAGTACAACTAGGAAGAAACAATACTGCTCCACCGTTAAAATTAGCAGGCTTGAAAATCCTGTTTCCAATTCCATATGCCTGTGAACTCTTATAACTAAGGTCCTTGTGAGTACCTTCATAAACGGTACTAAGTGTAGCTGAATTACATGCTGAAGTTCCAGCTAGTAAACCAGCTACTGCAATTAATTTTAAGGTTTTCGTAATCACGAGCTTCTCCAATTCCTTATTATACTTGTAGTATACGATAGTTCTTAAGAAAAGTCAACCGTTTTATGCCGCTTGTTTACTAACTTCTTTTTCGTAACTAGCCCAAATACCAAATGGTGGTTGTACATCTTCGTTGCCTTTGATAATGAATACTGTATCACAATAGTGTTCATCACCCCAACTATCCCATGGCATACCATCTGTAAACATAATGAATTTTTTGGGTTCAATCCCTTGTTCTTTCATATATTCCCAGTTACACATAAAGTCGGTACCACCACCACCTTGTGGCTCATATTCAGTAATATCTCTCATATTGTCGCTTGTAAACATCTGCTCATTGTATACGGCAGTATCAAAACTCCAAATACGAATATTATATTCTGTGTACTGTTCCATAATACCTTGTACCTCACTTAGGAAGGCACTCGCATCTTCTACTCCAATTGACCCACTCATATCAAAAGCAATACAAACATCAATCTGCTCTCCAGGAATCATACCTGGCATAATTGCATCGTTGTGCCAACCCTTACGGCTGATTCTCGAGAATGAAAAATCATTGCGGATAACACTCTGTATCTGTTGCTCAATGAGATCCTGCCAACGGATAACTGGCTTAGTCATATTTTGAATAAGTCGTTTAACACCACTAGGCAAATCACCAGCATCTACAGTTTCAGCCGCATTAAGAACAGCCTCTTTAATGTCATCACGTATCTGTCTACGTTCAGCATCTGACATTGTAGGACGACCTTTGCCATCCTTTGAATCAGTTTCAGAACCCATACCATCATCACCATCAAGGTGTTCGTCAAGTACCTGCTGAAGTAATTCGCTTAGTTGCTCTTCAGATGAGTTTTCAATAAGGTCATCATATACACCTTCACATGCCCAACCAACGTATTTGTGAGCAAACAAAATTGGCACCACAGTAATACGTTCACCAACTTTTTGTTCTAATAGATCTGAGTTCACACAATAGTCAGCGGCAATATTCCATATCTTAGGATCACGGTCAATACGTCTACCACAGTGATCATATACCGCATGTAATACTTCGTGTCCTACTAAGAACTCTAGCTGACGCAACGGAAGTGAATTAACAAAAGCGGAATTATAATAAAAACGACGGCCATCTGTTGCCGCTGTCGGGCACCAATCGTCTGCATTAATCAAATCCATTCTAGTAGCAATGTTACCAAAGAATGGTGCCTTAAGCAACAAACCAACACGAGCAGTAATCAGCATCTCTCTGGCTTTATTATCTGCAACAGGATCTGTAACAGTTTTTTCTTTAGATTTTTCTGCTAATGTTGAACTTGCCTGAGACATAAAAAACTCCTAATTCCTAATTGTTATATACATTATATAACATCTTTTACCAAATGTCAACCAAAAAGTGTCGATATCAACGGTAATAAAGTGGGGGTCTTACGGATAAAACCTGCCCCCATACCGCCCGTGACAGCGATTCAGTTAGTTTTTGGCACTCGCATTCGTTATGTACTTGCCATAACTTTCGTGGAACTCGTTAAAGTTCTTGAGCTTTCCAGGAATTAACGGAAGGTTGTAAGTAGCCAACGAAACCTTTGCACCCATAACAACCAACTCAGTAGTGAAGTTGTCCATCATAAAGCGAAGGAAGTTATCAGCCATTTTGTGCCACTCAGTCATATCTGTTTTGGTCTCAGGCTTCTTAAACTGCTCTTGCAGTTCGTAGCACATTCCAGTAACCAAAGCATACATTGCTGAAACTTCAGTAACCTTCATTGTTTTAACCTTGCCAGAAAGAATATCTTCTGGGTTAGGCATATCTTTAGCAACCTTACGGTGAGCCATGAACCTAATAGCGAGCCCTTCACCAATAGTACCAGATGCTAAGTCAGCAAGTTCGTCAACACCAATATCTTCGTCTTCAAGAAGATCTGACATAAAAGTCCAGGTACGTGGTGTAGCAAAAGCTCTGCTTGGGCTCTTAGGATCAAAATCAAACAAGTCTGATTTAGCAAAAGACAAGTAACCAACCACATCTTTGTGGATCTTCTTGTTTACTGCCCACTCCAACCAGCTTTCAAATTCTGGACGGACTTCAAGGTGTACAAAACGATTAGCAAGTGGGCTAGGCATTCTGTAAGTAACACCTTTATCACTTTCACGGTTACCTGCGGCAACAATCACAACGTTGTCGGGCAATTTGTACTTGCCAATTCGTCTGTTAAGAATTAGCTGATAACCAGCGGCTTGTACAGCCGGTGCGGCACTGTTCATTTCGTCTAAGAACAAAGTAACCATTGGGTACTCAGCGGCCATCTCTTCAGTAGGAAGATCAATTGGCGGTGCCCAATCCATTACACCAAGTTCTTTGTTGAAGTATGGAATACCTCGAATATCTGTAGGATCCATTTGACCTAAACGAAGATCAATCATAAACCCACCAAGTTCGGTAGTAAGGTCATTAACAACCTCAGATTTGCCAACACCCGGAGGTCCCCATAAAAATACAGGACGTTGTTTTTTAAAGCAACGAAGTAAACGAGTCTTTGCGTCTCGTACAGTAACAGTTCTTTCAGTAGTAATAGTAGTCATAGCGTCACGGGCCTTTCTATCTGTTAATAGCTAATTTTTTAGCTTATATATACATAGTACACGATAAAATGTAATATGTCAACCATTTTCTTGCCAAAATATCAAATTAATTTAGTCAACAAGTGGATTTTAATCCTTGTGTGTGTACATGTATTGCTTGGGATTAAGAGTAGCACAGGGGTGCTTTTTTGCTGTGTTAGTATAAACTGCTACAAATTCCTCCTCGCTGGGGTGGTAAGGCAGTTGCATACTAGCATAATCTCCCATTTTTGCTTGTAACGCTAGGGCGTCCTCTTGCACACTTGCAGGAACGTTAGGGTTAATGGTAATCTCGCCTAGGAACAGAAAAAGTTGTTGTTGTGTGGTGTATGTAGACATTTTAATAATTACCTCAAGTTGTTTAACTATAACTTATTATAACACTAAAAGGTCCTTAGGGTCAACCTTTTTATGCTCGGATTGCAACAAAATTATCGGCACTATATCCTGTGTATCTACTAGCACCACCAAACTTCATGTACACCTGATTAATAGCATCTTGTTCGCTAATTGCACGAACTAAATTAATATGTTTGGTGCCAGCATAAACATTATAATAATACATGTCAAATCCTCTATTTGTGTTCGTTGATGTTAGTTGATGGCCGCGTCAATTACAACAGCTCGTTTGTCATCAATATCGTGAAATTCCAACCATTCGCCAGTTAGAGGTTCACGAAACGTTTCACCGCATGAGTACGTCTCAATGAATACTTCGGCCAAGGGATTGGCACCCTGAAGAAAATCAATCAGCTCGTATACAGTCATTTTAGAATACCTCCTTAAAACCAAAACTAGCAACTACATGCTTATCACCGTTCTCAGCAATAACTAAGTCACCAACGCTAACACTGCTCATCTGCGCCAAACGCTCGATGTTCTCCTCAGGACCCATGTTACCTGTATGGAACACACCCTCGAGGCTATCAGCAGTAATGTTAGCAACGTGATCATAAAAGCCCTGACCATACATGCGGCTAGCAATTCCACCAGCATCTTCGCTAAAGGACATCTTCAACTTCATTGCATGACGCTCTACAGCATCGTGCCCTTCGGCGTTGATCTTATCTACTTCAGCGTCTGTAAGTTGCACTTGGTGAATTTGGTATTTCATGTCTTGCTCCTAATTCCTTATTATGTATACAGTATACGGCATCTTTCCCAAAAGGTCAACCTTTTTATGGGGTGCTAACCTATTGAAATCATTGAAAACCTAAAAAAATTACATTTTTTTGATATTTTATCCATAAATAAATGTAGTTGAAAGAGCAGATCCCCATCATTACAAGGCCTTTTAATATACTAGTTAAAAAGTATCTAAATCTGCTTCTAGCATAAATAATATTACTAAGCACAGTAATAGCAATGGTACCAAATCGAGTTATTACATTGCTTATCTTTAACATTCCCGGGAGAATATTTAAAATGGAAAAAAGAACACTTCGTTGGGTACTAGCACATGAACCAATTGAGATATTCATTCGTGCCGCTAATCGTTTCGCTAGAGTAATCAGTGAAAAGACAGATGGCGCAATTAATATTGAAATTCTATCATGCGACGAGTATGCCAAGAAATATCATAATATTGACCAAGTTAACACACAATATCGCTATGAGTTAATGAAGCACCTTGAAGAAGGTCAGCTAGAAATGACTCAGCTTTATACCACTACACTAGGTAGCCAGTACCACAAAGATCTACTAGCATTAGACATGCCTTTCTTGTTTAATGATCACGATCATGTTGCTCGCGTACTAGATGGCGAGATTGGTGACAATCTACGTGACGGCTTTGCATCCAAAACCAATGCTCAGCCATTATGCTTTACCTACTCCGGTGGTTTCCGCGTACTACCTTCTAGTAAGAAAATTGAAAACCTTTCTGAACTAGCTGGAGAAAAAGTACGTACCGGCTCTGAAGTTTCCAAAGAAACTTTCAAAGTCTTAGGTTGTGACGTTGTTGGCGATCTTCTAATTGAAGAAATCGGAGCGGCTATCGGAGATGGTCGTATCGTAGCTGGCGAAAGCACATACCCACGTTTATATGGTTCTGAGCAAACAATTCAGCCAAGCAAAACTGCAAAGGCTGTTATTAATACAGAGCATAGCTTATTCTTAACCACAGTGTTAATTAATAAGGATCTTTGGGCATCATTTGATGCAGAGCTAAAAGAAGCTTTCCTAGAAGCCGCACAAGAAGCCGCTTTAGAAGAGCGTCGCGAAGCTCTACTAGACATTGAAAAGAACAAGGCACGCCTTGAGTCAGACAATGTTGACGTTGTTTATCTTTCACAAGCTGACATGGAAGACTTCCGTGCAAAAACTGAAAGTGTATACGACACACTAGATCATATGTTCGCAGACGGACTAGTTAACAAGATTAAAGAAGCTTAATTTAAGTTTCAATATCTTAAAATTGAAAAAGGTGCTCCAGGGCACCTTTTTCTACGATTAGCTCTAACTACCTTATAAATACAATCGTAACCTTAAAGGAGACTAAACATGTTTAAATCAATTATGAGTTGGTTTAGCCCTTCAAAGATAAAGAAGCAGGCCGAAGAAGTTGCCACAGTAGTTGGTGCAGAAGGCTCATTTTCGTTAATGGAAAAGAAAGCTTCGAAGGCAGTTAAACATACAAAGGCTTCGTTGACCAAACTTACAAAAGTTCAACTTGAAGACCTAGCTCGTAAAGAATGGGATCATGAACTAGACAGAAGACTTAAGAAATCTGACCTAGTAGATCAAGTTCTTAAACTTACTAAAAAATGATATATTGCTTAGATCGAGATTTTTACTTTTTTAATCATATTCTGTCTAAAGCAAACATTCCATTTACACAAACTAACGATCCTAAGGGTGCGGTGTTATTATTACATACACCTTATCCTTGGGACGTTACATGGGTAGAAACTGCCAACAAGTTAATTAAAAAAGCAAAAGATGTTATAGTGTTCAGCACTGAACTACATCCTCCTACAGTTGATTGGTTATCCACGTTACCCAAGAAGGCTCATGTGTATCTTAGTGGTCGCATACACAATATAAAAGCAAATCAATACCCGTATATGGATTGGTTTGCTACAACGACACACTTCTACAAGAAACGCCTCCATATACTAGAAGAACTGCACAATAAAACTCCTATAGGTGATAATCTTGTACACTTTAATGCCCTGTTGGGTCGTAAAAAACAGCACCGTGACTTGATATACAAATGTATATACAAGAATAAACAGGTACTCAGTACATATATACAATCAGAACATACAATTGATGAAGCAGTTCTTGATAACTCGCAATTTATATGGGAAGGAAAACCACAGCCAGTTAGTTATACAATTGACAATATCGAATATGATGGCGAACAGGTTAGTTTAAGTCAGGTGGTTCCAATTGATGTTTATAAGAAAACCAATTGGTGTATTGTTGCAGAAACAAATTATCAAAGCGAGTTTGTATTTTTCACTGAAAAAATTGCTAAACCTATAATGGCCAAGATGCCATTTATTATTGTTGGCAATCCTTTTAGTTTACAAGTATTACATTATCTTGGATTTAAAACATTCGATGGAATCATTGACGAAGGATATGATAAAATTACCAATTTGTATTCTCGGGTAGATCGTATAGCATCTCTAATAGACAATCTGACACATGACCCGGAAGTGCCTCAACAGATATTAGATCACAATTATGACGTTATGATGAACACTGACTGGCAGGATACTAAATCCATGAAGACTCTGTTTGAAGATGCTTTAGCAAAGTCTGATTAACATCAACTGGAATTCCGTCCCACGTTGTAAACTGTCCATCAACTTCAAAACAATATTCGTAACGTTTCCAAAACTCGTATATGTCTGGTGTCTTGCTACCCCAACCTTTTTCTCTAAGAGAATTATGTCGTTCTTTGCTTAATGTACAAGTTGGCATGTTACATGCATCTGTCACAGTTATAACATTGTGTAAAAGCAAATCTAAAGTAACGGTATTAGGAACCATATGTTCAAATTCGGCATCATCGATGTCTACTCCTATTTCAATATAATGAGATCCAATACGTTCTTTAATACAGTACTTGTGAAACCTTCGTAGTACTTGATCGACATCTGTTCGTATTAGTTTAACAGTATCTTCATTGTTTACAGTACTATTATATTCCTTGCACAACCTATCTAAATTGGCATATGCATACTTGGCAATGTTTACGTAGGACTCTTTATTACGTTTACGATTAGCAAACTTGGGTTGCCTAAACTTGCTTATTCTTTCTTTAAGATCCATCTTGAGGATATTCCTTCCTTAGATCTTCACGAACTTCTTCAAGTATTTCTACTACATTAAGACTCATATCAAGTTGACGTACACTAGCAACATCCATCATTAGATCATATAAACGTTCAGCCGCCATTTGTACATCGCGTTCTGAATCTTTGTTATGATAATGATAACACAAATCGTATAACTCAGATTCGTCTTCGCTCCATACAGCCTCTCGCAATACTTTATCGTATGCTTTTGGTAATACCTTAGTAAATTTGTAAAGGTTAGGTTCCATTTCAATTCCTAATTAAAGAAGGCTCAGGGTTAGTAGCAACCTGCATTATAGCACCTTCTCCGTGATAAGGCAAGTTTAAATCGCTTTCATTGAGCAAATAAATCTCTCTTAGAAAGTTAGCCATTGCACTTGGAGCACTCCATGAAGCACCAGGGTTAATATGTCCCCATTGCATTCTACCTTTACTGTGAACTATTGCACTTGAAGGAAATAGTTTTTTAGCAGACCTAAGAACTGTATTCATCCAATCTTCAGGTAGCTCTTGTCTTTTATCAAGACGTGCAATCTCATATAGTCCAATAAAAACACCTTGATCAATTTCTTCTTGTAACGGAAATACATCTTTAATACTGTTTAATATATTAAAGAGTACATTGCCTGTTGAGTCAAGATCAATTGCCTTGTATGCATAATTGAAATGACTAAAGAAGTAATCGTGTTCACCTCGATTATTTCCTTTTCGGGTATTCTTATCTTCTAAGTCAATTTCACAATCATCAAATTGATCTTGTAAACTCCTTGCACGAACATTCTTTTCTTCTCGTGATCCTAACCGGTAACGAGTCAAAGCATTACGATGAAGATCTCCTGGTGTTAATCGTTTAACTCCAGTTTCGTTTAACATCTCAAATGCATAACTTGGAAATGCAACATCATCGGTACGTACAACATTACAAGGTCCTGCTTGATATCCTAGTAAGGCAGTTGCAATACTTCTTTGTTGTCCATCATATATGGTTGTTATATCTTGACCTTCAATTTGACATGCACTAGCCGGCCCACAAAGTCGTGGATCGTAGTTTCGCATGATGTTAAGAATATGTTGAGGAATAGCGGCACGTTGAACTTCATAGTCAAGCCATTGTTCACTAAACGGAATAAAGTTTGTTCCTATAGGATAATCGTGACCATTCTTTTCTACACGTTCTCTTAAGGCTTTAAGTTTTTCTGTGGTTATGTCAAAGTCTGTTTGTAATATAATACGAACTTCTTCAATGACATCGGTAAGTTTACGAGTAAGTCTCATAGTGTTTCTCCATTTTACAATAAAACTGCTATCAGCACAATGCCTTTAGCAAGGATAAAGTTTGCTATAATTTTTACACTATAGCAAACTTTTATTCTTTTGTCAACTACGGTCTATAAAAAATGTGGTTGTCAATCTTGCTAACAACTACAAGTTCATGTCTCCAAGATGGTGTTACATAGTCTGCATGATAGTGAGTTGCACCACCAATAAAACCATCCCATCTGTTGTCTAGGACAATAGCACTGGCAATATGCCATGCTTGAGTAAATATGTCCCCTTCATTGCGACGAACTTCGTCATTTTTTCCATCACAATACCAACTAAATTGGCACCTATTACGTACTGGGTAATAACGTCTTTCACTGTCTTTAAGATGTTTGTGTTGACGAGTTTTCCAGCTCTCTCTTGTTGGTCCTTGCAGTATTACTCCGCATACTGTGTCAGGGTAGTTTTTGCTACGTACACGATTTACTACAACACGACCAACTGCAATCATTCCTAGTTTGGATTGATTCCGGGCTTCCCAATAAATATTTTCTGCCATGCATTTAATTTCATCATTAATTGCATCACTTAAATCTTCCATTGATTGATGTTCGGAAGTACCAGTTAAATAAATGATTGCCGGTAGTTCATTTTCGATCTGATTCTTTGTTGATATGGTTGCGTCAACAATTTTGGATTGGGCATCAAACTCTGCACATCCATCGTCTGTGCAATTATGTTCTGATGCAATTTCTTGATCAGAAACAAGTTCGTCTGTGCCAATATTATGTTGTTGTGCTTTTGCTTCATTGAGATTAAGTCCAGCTTGATCAGATTTCACATTAATCCCAGAGATGTTAATAGAAACAAATCCAAGAATACCTACCAAGGCAATAAATGTTAGTTTTTTCAAGTTACAACCTCCTGTATTTTTATTGTAAACTTTCGTAGTGTGTGTCTCTAACTATTATTTAATACCAGTAGTCGTCCTAGTTCTCTACTGTTATAAGTTTATAGTACTATAAGATACCCAAAAAGTCAACCAAAAAATTACGAATATTTAGATAAATTGTCTAAATATCCTGGAATATTGTCTTTTTGAAGATTTAACATCACAGAATCTGACTCATCGAGAACTGCTAGACGCAATCCTTTATGATATACATGGTAAGGTCCAGCGAGATATCTCTCTAGCTCTAGTAGTTGTTTGGGAGTAAAGGCACTGGGAAGCTCAAATTTGTACATGGTCATTTTTAGTTTGTTGGCAAGCAACCAACCTTGATGACTAAGGTGTAAACTCTCTTTATTGAGAGGATTCTTCCAAATTGTTAAATTTAGTTTTGGTAGGGAATTTAATTCAGGAGGCAAATCTGGCAAAGTTAATATAATCTTAGCCACTTGTGATTGACTGTAACGTTTAGGGGTAAATTGTTTCACCTTTTTTCAACAGTACTACTGTAAAACCGTCATTGTTAAATAACTCGTTTAGTTTCTTTGCTAAATTAATTGCATGTCCTGGATTGCTAAATGAAACCTTTTTGTATTTTGGTCCAGGATAACTAATAAGAATATTATGAGTTTTAAGATTGATCGGTTTGCCTTCATAATACACTGCCCAAATTCCTTCACTGGCGAGTACCTGATCACTTTTAAATGATTGTTTATTTACATGCTCTATGATGATATTTGGCTTAGGTCTTGACATAGTTTAAATCGCTTTTATTGAGTTAACCGCATACCTCTATTATATGCTACTTTTATTTATCTATTTTTTCGTTAGGATCTAAAATGTAATTTCCGGCATCAAGCTCAACTTGAATAAGTTGGTTTTCTAAATACTGCTGGTGTAATTCAATATTAAGCGATAATAGTTTAACAATTTCACTTACCACACCACTAGCAAGTTTTATATCCAATACAACTTCTCGTTTACCTGTCTGTTGTGCAACTTGCACACGGTCACTTAAAGTTTGTAAGTTACGAGTTAACTTAGGTGTGGGTAGGCTGTTTTCCATGCTTCCAACATTTCATTTTCGTTTTTAAATGGACCCATATATGCATACCTTCTGACCGTAATTAGCTTGGGACAGAAGTGACTGATCCATTGATCGTTGTCAAGTTCAATACAATAAAACCCTGCACAATATTGACTTTTACTTGCTGGAGTTTTAGTAAATACCGGCATTTTAGTTTGAGCATTGTAACTTTCGTTAAAAGTTTTTGTATCTCCAACTGGATATCCGTACAATGAATTGTCTTTAGTTTTAGCTGATTCATTGTTTTCGTCGCTGATACTAACGTTATATTTCACTTCAATATCTTTGAGTGCCGGGAATCGTTCTCTGTATGTTGCTCCTTTAACATACGTAAACCCGCCGCCTTCAACGGCTTGAATAGTGGCAATCTTTTTACCGTTATCTTCTACAATCCAAAATTTATTTTTTAGAACTGGAGTGGCTGTTTTTTGTGTCATTCTTTATACTCCGATGATAGTATCTCAGCAAACTGCTGAGCATTTTCACTCATGCGGTTAAGTTCATACTTGCCGCAAAATTTAAGAAACTTAGTTCCTATTTGTGAGATGTTTTTTGTTACACTATTTTCTGCAATAGTAGTAGCAATAATTTGTTTAACGTCATCTGGTTGAGCAGAAAGATCAACCAATGTTACATTACGTTCGTAGTCATCAAGCACACGGTGCTCAATTTCGTTATGGTCAACCCAACGTTGTAACATTAGGTTATTCCAATTATATCCTTTAGTCTTTCTATCAGCATATGCTTCTAGTAGACCAACTTTGTTCTTAGTACCTTTCTTACGTACCCCAGGATATGCACTGAATACATTATCACTAGAGTCACCTCGCATACATTTTTCAAACAATAACCATTCAGGGTCTGGAATTACTTTAGGTTCTTTAGTCTTTTTATCCAATACTCTGTTACCTTTCTTATCAAAGATACCTTCAAGTGTATGCAACTCGTCGGTTATGCCATTGTACTGTTTTACGTTACTTGATAGTAGCTGGTAAAAATCACTGTCGCTACTAACAATAATATGTTCATCGTCTGGGTGACTTTGTATCCAACCTGCAATAAGATCGTCTGCCTCTAGTTGGGGGTGTTGCATAACAGTACAATTGGTTTTTTCTGACACAAAGTCTTTAAAGTCGTCAAATGCCTCCCAGAATACTTTATCTTCTTCTAGCTCTGCTTCTGTAAGGGCGGCACGAGCCACTGCCCTATTTTTCTTATACGGATCATAAAAGTCTTTACGCCAACTGCGTCCTTCAAGACAGAATACAATATGTTCACCTTGTTGATCACGCCAAACTTTGTTGAGTCCGGCTAAGGTAACATGCATTGCAAAACCTAATCGAGTCCAAGTATCAGATCCTCTAAATGCCGCATGCCGGGCACGAAAGAACGTATTTGCGGTGTCAACTAACAGATACTTCATGTGTATATCCTATTATAATATTCAAATTTTATATAGTATAATACATATTTTTGATTAAGTCAACCAATTTAAATGTGATTTCCGCCTCTTTGGAGATATTGTCTTAAATAGTCTGCCCAAGCACGATGTGCTAATTTTGGGTAATGATAACTATTTTTGTTTACTGTACTATAACCCTGTTTCTTTAGGTAATAGTAATATGTTCCGTCTTGTTCGTATGGGTTGATATAACAGTTGTCCCAATTTAGTTTTTCACGACTAAACGACACAGTGTTAAAGAAATACTGATATGTATTAAAGAATAGGTGATTTATGTTCTTTCTTGATAATTCTAAATGGAACTGATGTATTTCATCATGCCATTTATATTCTAGTTCACGTTCTTTTTTTGATTGTGTTATAATCCACTGCTTGTATTTATCTCGCAAATCTCGTGGGACCAGGTCAACTCCACTACAATTTACCTGAAAATATTCATTATCATGGAACCATTCTTCTCTTTCCCAAGTACTCCATCCAATTAATACTAGTCCAGGTTTTTCTGATGTTTCTTCAAGCCATTTCCGGGTAGTACGTACAATACGATCATTGCTACTAGCACTCTCGCTATCATTGTAAGGAGTCATGCCCAATTGATCTGCTAATACGTTGCCAAAACTTGCTATTTCGTTTTCTGGGTGTGGTTTACGATTAGGCGGAGGATAGTTATGTGGATCATCTTCTGCAAATGCAAATGAAACCACTGCTTCAGCGCCGGCCGCATGACTGTCGCCGTTAATGTATAGTATCTTTGACATTACTTCTGATTTCGAATATCAGGATCTGCTTGTTCTTGTTCATAGTTTTCCATAACAACATTGCGACAAACAGATTGAAACCAACGATCTACAATTAATTCTTCGGCTTCGCCTGGTTTGACCTGGTATCCTGCTCTGACTAAATTAACAATAAATTTATCATTCCAGTCTAATTCAAATGCCCCGTTGCCAACATCATCCGGATCAATATCCATTGAGATAACTTCAACCCATGGTTCACCTGCTTCGGTAGCAATTTCCTTTGGAGTCTTCTTAGGCTTCTGCTTTGGAGGAGTGGCTGTAGCAGGTTTCTTCTTAAACTTATCAAAAAATGAATTCATATTTCTACTCCTATTCTAGTTCGCATATACAAGTTGCTATTAATCGGTCTTCACTAATAATATGTATGCCGTGTTCGTCCTGAACAATATCAAGTACTTGATATGGTTTAATGTTACCAAAGAAGTACATATTTTTAACAGTAACTTGTTTCTTTAGTATATCTGCAAACTGGTATATGTACCTAACATAGTTTGCACAATATAGTATTCCAGCACAATTAAAATCAATACTAGGATACGTATTAAATGAGGCTAATATTTCTTTTGAACGTGTAACACGTTTAAAATTTCTGTGATTGGCCCAAAACTCTAAGTCTCTATTTTTTGCAGTTATAGCTTTAACAAGTGAACCCTTATCAATAATTATCCCAATACTGTACAAGGTAATTTTATTTTTACCAAATGTATGTACAGTCTTAAAGATAGCATCGTCAACTTGTTCTCCTGTTGTAACAATATGAAGTACATCATCTTCTTTAAATGTATCTACAATGTCAAAATCAAGACGTAGAAAACTTTGATAAACACGCTCACCTTTTACTGTTGCATCACCGGGACGATCATACATAAAATGCCAGTGTATGTCTCCAAGTTCTTTGCTAAGATGATTTAGGTTCAAATCAAAATTTGATAGTAGGTGTGGCATTCCACATACTATTTGGGTGTGTACTACTTTGGTCAAAATCCTCGGTTCCTCAGTTTGTCAATGTCAATGGGTGCTTTCATAGCCTTTTCTAATGGCGTTTCTTTCTTACGTGCCCCATGCATTTCCGAAGATATCAACGTGTAGTCTGGGTGTATATCTCCACCCTTTTTGCATTGCGAGTTCTGCGACCCTTTTAGTCGTTGCTTTATACTCGTCATACCGTCCGCCAAGCGGCATAGTATATACTGGACACTCAACCCCGGCCGCACGATACTCTTCAGTAGCTCTGCTAACTTCGTCCACATCCACATCATCGTTAACCACAAACTTAAGATACAAATCACTATTAGGAAGATTATAGTAAGTGCTAACAATGTCAGGGTTAATAGCATCACTCCAAGACTCTCCCGAAACGGATAACTTTGGGCTACACGAGAAAGTAATACATATTCTTTCTTGATGTGTGATAAAGTCAACAAACTCCGGTCTAAGAGCTTGAGTACCATTTGTTTCGATTGTAACATTTTTTAAATCTTTCATTTTCGGATGATTAAATAATTCAACATAATTTTTTTGCCAACCAAGCAATGGCTCTCCGCCAGTTATAATTAGATGAATATCTTGCCCATTGGGCATGGTCCATGAACCATTTGGTGTTAATGCTAGTAAACGTTCAGCTACCTCGTCAGTGTTAAGATTTTTCATAAAACGTTTAAACTGCGGATAGATACTTGCATACGTATCGCAACCAGTATGCACAATTGGTAAATCTCCAAAATTCTCGTATTGATCAATATTATCAATAACTTCTTGCACTTCAGGATTTGGTTCGTTTTTAGCAAAGGTTTCGTCTTTGGATCTACCAAAGTTCTTACAACGAAAGTTGCAACCAAACATACGTAAAAATACACTAGGTACTCCTACAAATTTGCCTTCACCTTGTATACTATAAAATTCTTCGCTATAACGCCAGTTCATAGTGTGCCTTTCTATTCTTGTTCAATGTATTCTTCACCAGGCAATGCACAGATAGGGCAATCAACCTCAGGGTGAGTTTCGCCATAATGGATATGCCCACAAACCGGGCATATCCACTGTTTGTCAGTATTACTTGTCACTGAAGTTTTCTTCTAACACAAGCAAACCATCGTCTGCTTCTGCAATCTTAGCAATTTGTTCAGCAATAGCACCAGTGATGTCTGGATGCTCGCCAATACCTGCTGGATTTTGCATGTAGACATCGATATTAGCAAGGCCTTCTGCCTTTTGTGCTTGATACCTTGCCTGCAATGCCAATAGTAGTTTATTGTTCATTATGGTTCTCCTTGAACGAGGTTTTTTGTACGACATACGGAGAATAAATAGCAGAATTTGCCCCGTGTTCTGCACACTCACAACTCTCACACCAACAACGTCCATTTGTCATTTCTTTGACGAGTTTGTCTGCAAAGCGCCATGCATGTTCTGCAAACTTCTCTGCACCAACCCCGTCAAATTCTCTTACTTCACATAAGTCTTTGTCCTGCAAATCATAAAATTCTTGTTTATGAGGATCAGCAATATCAATTGCTGTCTTATGATCAAAGCTATCTTCAAGCCATGCTTTGAGTGGTTTTAATCCACCAAAGTCAACGGCCCAGTTTTTTTTATCTAATTCAGAACAACCAAATGTAAATTTAAACTGCAAACTATAACCATGTAACAAATGGCAATGTGAGTGATCTGCATTTGGTTGACGGAACACTGCACTTAGTCCTATGTTGTGTCCGTATGTTTTTGTACTGTAGTATGTCATTTAGAAATCACCTTTATAATATTTAATACTATACGTTATTTGCATAATTGTCAAGTACTTCTTTAACCATTTTAATTGGTTCTTGCATATGAATACTGAACCAGACTCTTGGTTCAGTAATTACTACCTCGTGATCAACAGTTATATTGATTACAACAGGTTTATGTTTTTCGGTACCATAAGTGAACTTGGCATCGTTGCTATATACAGTTCCGTATCCACTATTATTTGATATAGGATATACTAAACTTGATTGTCCGTTCTTTATGTTGTCTCTGTGCAACGGAACATTTTTACTACTCCAACAAATTGTTGCTGGGGTAAATGTTAAATTTGGAAATTGTTTTTTAAACCAATTATCTAATATTTCGGTTTCGGGTATTCCGCCCATTACAAAGAAATCAAAACTTGGACCACTCTTGCTTATCCAACCACCTGTAGGTAGACTTGCTACGATACTGTTTACACTTTCGTATAATATATTTTCTTTGTATTTGTTTGTGTGAACATAATTTATAGCCGTGTCAGTGACACGTAATGACAGTTCAGTCCAATCTACATTGCATGTGATTTTAAAATTTGGATAAAATCCAAGCATTATTTTGAGTACCTTAATGCAAAATAAATTGCGTCTTTTTCATCAATAAAAGTACAGTACCCGATATCTTTATTGTCTTGATCAAAGTACCAACCCCATTCGTTAGTTATATTTTCTTTACACCAGTTAATTGTCGTACCTGGAATTCCACCATCGGTAGTTGCTCGCACATCAAAGTTATAATGCACATTGTATTTTCCTTCTAGACCCTTAAAGGTTCTTCCCACGGAAATACTACCCACACATCCTCCTCGGATTTATTAATCTCAATTTCTGAATAGTCAACCTTGAAGTTGCTACCCATATTGTCAATAATACTTGCAAAACGTACATTGTTATGCCATACTTCATTCCAACGAAGATCGTTAGGTAAGCACCCTGAGGGCCAATCTTGTTTAATCCAGTTGAACGTTGCACCAGTGTCATTTATATCATCTACAATTAAAATATTTTTTCCTTGTCCGCCACTGTCTTGATTAGGATAACCAAATGCATCTTCGGCCATCCATAGATTTGATTCTTGTTCATCACCATCACGTAAACGAACATCTAGTGTATGCATTGTAATACCAGTCATATGACTTAGGTATAAAGCTGGAACTAGCCCGCCGCGTGTAATTCCTACAATGTATTTAGGTTTAAAGTTATCTCTATACATTTTTGTTACAATGGAATGACATGCATTTTTAATCTGAGTATCGTCAATATAGAGTTTATTCATTGTCATTCCTTTAACATTTTTCTAGATGAAAGATATTTTTCGTGTTGAATCCATTTACCGTCTTTGATAAATCCCCAGTCTTTCCTTTGTGGTCCGGGCATAAACAATGTCCAGGCTTGAACATCAGGGTCTAGTTCAATTCTGTGTGTATTGTTGGACTTGCACATTCTAAAATGTCCGGGACCTCTCCAAAACTTCCCGTCGGGGGTATGCTCCCAATATCCACCTTTAAGAATAAGTGTAGCATATCCCCAAGGATGATCGTGTAAATCATCTGGATCGCTTTTAAGAAATTTGTGTAGGAAAATATTGAAAGGAAAGTGTTTTCTTTCTTTAATAAACACATAGTAACGTTCAAGATAAGGCTCGTCATCCAACCTATCGTAAACAATTCTTTTTCGACCTAATCGATCAAGTAACTTTAAAAACATAACTTCCTTTCTAGCACCAAAAACTGTGCTCTTTATTTTCCACAAGCAAACTCTTGTTGCAGTTTAATGTTATCCATAAACTCTTTCTTAGTGCCTGGATCATCACTAAATGCACCTCTAAGTACAGTTGTTTGTGTTAAACTACTATGTGCCATAATGCCTCTGTTTTCGCAACAACCATGAGTGGCCTGAACGTAAACACCTATGTTAGGACTACCTGTTGCTTTTTGAATCTCGTTAGCAATAACATTATTAAGTTCTTCTTGTAGTGTACCTCGCCTTGCACACCATTGAGCAATACGTGTATACTTGCTAAGACCAATTAGTGTTTCTGCGGCAATAATACCAATGTATGCAACACCGCTTACTGGTTGATGATGATGCGAACACATACTTTTAAGTTCTGAACGTACAACCAACATACCTTTGTATCCATCATCTACATGATTAGGAAAGGCTGTTGCCTTAGGCATTGGGTCGTACCTGCCACTCATAACTTCATTAATATACATTTTAGCAAGACGTCTTGCAGTATCCATACTGTTAGGGTCATTGAATCTATCAATAACCAATGCATCAAGAACATCTTCAAATGCTACTGCAATTTCATTAATTAAATCTTGTTTTTCGTATTCGTTATGGATATGTTTAGAAATATTATCACCAGCCCAGTAGCGGTCGCCTGATTCTTTTACACGATCTGTGATAATTTTAGATATTAGTTCACTCATTTAAAATCTCCGATGTTAAGGCAGAGGATTGCCATTTATTATGCGGACTTTGGTAGTTGTCCGTGATTGTCTCTTAAGATGTTACCTCTATGACAGGTAACCATCGTACTATTATATAACCTTTTTAATCGACTGATAGAACTTTTACATTCGGATATGGTAGTATACTCTTCTACTCTATCTCTTACTTCGTAACATGGTTGTCCAATTGAACATACTATAATTAATGCATAAATGTCTATCATCTTCTTATTATACCTTTATTTAGAGTTATTGTCAAGTAGTAATATTAGGTTTTATTTCCATTTTATATCTTTTCCATTTGGATATAATTCGTCAGCGGCCTTTGGTGGAAGTTTACTTATATCTCCGGTCCTTAATCGTTCTAGTCCATCTAGTGCAATCTCAGGGGTAGGTCTCATATGGAATGCAATACGTGGAAGTATTTCTGTTTCCCATGGAGTAACTGAGAGGTTCCGCCCGTCATAACGTTGCTGAATCGTATGTTTGTAGAACGCCGGGTCGTCGGTTAGGATCGCACCACCCCAACCGAGATATAAGGGTTTGTCATAACCAAAACTTAAACATTGTAATTGTCCTGGTTGATACATATTCTTTTTAAGTAATCTTGCACTATCCCAAATACGGGTATTTTCAAAATGATATTGGCCTCTCCATACTTCTTCTGTAAGTGTATAAGAGATATCCAATCTATGTAATAACTGATAAATGCTTAGGTAGGTATATGCACTAAACTGGCATTCTTTAACTTCATCGTACCTAAAACATAGTTCTAATGCATTGGTACAGGTGTCTGTCATTACGGCCCACTTGGCACCAGTATATAGTGCTAATTGCTCCTCAAACTCCTGTATATGACTAAAACTCATGCCTGTTCTTGCTCTTTTTGTTTCTCTAGTAGTACGTTATACCAAGCCCATACGTCATTGATAATTGTGTCTAAGTTACTATTTACTGGATCCCAACCTAGTTGTGTTTTTGCTTTATCACTGCTGGCTATTAGCATATCTGGATCACCTTCTCTGCGTGGTCCTTTTTCTACTTCGAATTCGCCAATTTGTTCTACCACCGCATCAATAATCTCTTGGTTACTGAATCCTTTGCTAGTGCCAAGATTAAATGCATTGGCACCAACGGCTGTGTATTTTGTAACGGCGTTTAGGTGTGCCTGAGCAATATCTTTTACGTGTACATAATCTCTAACACAAGTACCATCTTCAGTTTTATAATCTGTACCATACAAAGTAAACTGTCGTTGGCGTAACTTGGCTTCAAGTATGCGAGCAATAATATGAGTAGCACCAAACACTTGACCAAGATCTTCACTGGCACCAGCGGCATTAAAGAAACGAAATGATACACTGTTCAATCCGTATGCACTAGCATAGTCTTTGAGCATGGTTTCAATTATTGACTTTGTATTACCATATGGGTTTACAGGATTGATCTTGCTATCTTCTGTGATTGGAAGTTGTTCGGGATTGCCATAAACACTTGCTGAACTACTAAAAAGCACAACAGGTAAATTATCTTTTTGTACGTTAATTATATTGTCTAATAAATTGATTGTACCAAGTACATTGTTCTGATAGTAGGCATGCGGATCTGTAACACTTGGACCTACTAGACTAGTACCAGCACAATGTACAATAACATCTGGTTTGATAGTTTCAATATACTTTCCAACGACCTTACTCTCACCGTAATCAGCACGTAAAAACTCGTTACAGTATGAACGTGCATTTTCATTTGCACCAGTGCGATCTAAACCGCACACATACCAACTGATATCTTTAAATGCTTTAGCAACATGGCTACCAACGTAGCCATCACTGCCGGTAATTAATACGGTGTTTTCAGGCATCTTAGTATTTCCCTTCCGCTACATGATCACGATACCTGTTACCACTTCGTAACCAAGTATTGTGTTTGTAACTGCCTTCCATAATATCAATCATACGATCAATAGTACCATCAGTCCAGTTACTGATTTTACCCATATTAGGACTTGGTTCCAAAAGACCTTGCATGATTTTACTTACTGCATCTTCTTTGCTCCACGGAGTATACAGACGTGTATAATCATTTGCAAACGTTTCAGGAAAACTTCTGTAAGCAGGATACACCACGTTACAACCCAATGCATCTGCTTCACTTACAGTATTGCTTACCCAGTCTTGCAATGCACAATTAAACAATACTTTGCTATCATTTACTGTATAGTAGTAATCATTCTTTTGCAAGTATTTCAGTATTGTAAGTTTACCTTCAGCCTGCATTGCAAGTGCTCGATCCAAATACTTTTCATTATTACTACGCAATGGACCACCACTTAGTACTGCAAACTCAACATCAGGCCTTTTCTCTTTGACCATTTCAATAACATCCATAAAGAAGTCTGGTTGCTTCTCTTGGTCAAAGCGAGCCGCAAATACTACTCTGTCGCTACGTTCTGTCCACGGTTTAATTTTGTTATCAATACGTCTTTGAACTTCTGCTTTACCAAAACTCAAACCTGAGATGTTATAAATTGGAGCAGTCCAGTTTGCAATCTTCATGTGTGCAACCATCTCTTCATTGGTTGCTAGAATATGAACATTAGGAATTTCGTTGCACATCTGTTCGTACAATGACATCCACTTGCTCATACCCCATACATGAACAAAGTCATCTGGGTCAATTGCCTGGGCTAAACAACGTAGAAAAATCTTAGGTCGTTGCTCTTCTGGTATCTGACACATGATATAAGGTAATGATTCCATACCAGGCTGAAACATGTCTTCAAAGAATACAACATCTTCACCAGTACATTCTCCATTTCGCATCATCTGTACCAGGTTCATCAACTGACTCATACCAAAGTATGAACGACCATGTGCATCTAGTACTTGCCCAACACTAATTGCTTTAGTGTCATCTATTGTAGTTCCGGGAACGACAACATAGTCAATCCCCCGGCGGTCGAACACTTCAGTGCTCCAATCTTGAAGTTGTAAAGTGTATCGACCTTCGTAGGGTTCTAAACCCATATAGAATAATTTACGCATGTTTCCTCTTGGCCATTTTATAATTGCTCTTTTTCACAAACGGTCGCTTCTTCTTGGACTGGCTATTCCAGTGGTTACGAATTCGTTTGCCTTCCTTGAATGCCAAAAAATCAACATAGTGATTGTTGGACTTATTGTAGAGATCCCGTTCATTATAGGGCCTCCCAAACTGCACACAAAACTGACGGTATTGATCGAGATCGTCGAATATTGCTGTGACTTCGGACTTCATTGTTTTGTTCCTTCTTTTGGAGTGTAAGTAAGTTGAAGTTCATTATTGTAATATGTTCTAGCAAGTTTGTCAAGTGTCTAATACTGAATTTCGCAACCATTTTCACCATCTTCAGACACATGAATAGTAACATCACGTCCTGGATAAATGGTTGCAATTTCTCTGTATAAGTCATCTGCAATCATCTCACATGACTTATAGTCTACGTTTAGTTCGCCTTCAAACAGTTTCATTAACCAACGTTTAAACTGAATGAATTCAATATCTCTATCGTCATGAAATACTTCAATAGCTACACGAAAATGAAAGATATGTCTGTGTGGGTGAGCAAGAAAACTTACATCATATTCATCACCAGTGGCAAGGTTAGGATCAGTTGCCGCGGCAGGATAACAATGCATACCTTCTTTGGTAAAAGTAACCCAAATCATTCTTTTTGCTAATCCAATA